>Ga0256841_1000103_pt1 | contig 91953 bp, 72 predicted proteins | sample 356308metaG_FD_185971 | JGI IMG/M metagenome (GOLD analysis project Ga0256841, IMG submission 185971) | Hydrothermal vent microbial communities from Mid Atlantic Ridge, Atlantic Ocean - 356-308 | ecosystem: Environmental > Aquatic > Marine > Hydrothermal vents | place: Atlantic Ocean: Mid...
GGTGGGGGGCATGCTGGAAGTGGCGGCAGGGGTGGCAGGCGGGATGGCGGGTGGTGATGAGGAGGGAGGTGTCGGGGTTGGGGGCTGGCGTCTGGGGGTGAGGGGGGTCCTCGGAGGCGAGGAGTTCCGGGGTGCCGAGGCAGAGGCGGGCCTGGGTCGAGTGGGTGAGGGGGAGGGCCAGGTGGAGGAGGGCGTGGAGCTGATGGGGGAACGGCTTCCAGGGGTGATAGGCGTGGTTGAGGAGGGCCTCCGGTGAGGCGATGGACGGTTGGGTCATGCTCCCTCGCTCCTGCTCGGGTCGGGACGGGCGACGTCCCGGGGGTGTGATCGCGTCGCCCTCCATTCAAGAGAGTTTCACCAAAGCCACATATCTTGGGTGGAAAGTTGAAAAGTTTATCCACTCAGGTGGTCGGACAGTCGATGTCCTCTCACGGAACTTCTTAGAGGTCGAACATCTGTTGAAGTGGACGAATGGGCGATAGAGCCTCTGCACCATGAGAGCGCCGACCGGCGAAACCCCGGGATGTCCACCGACATATCACCACCACCGATGGGAGGAAATCATCGGCGAGATCGCTCGCTCAGCACGTCACCCGTGGCTATCCGCCGATGGTAGCCCGCTCTGGTCACTGGCGGCTCGCGGCAATGAGATTACTCGGACGACGCTCAGTAACATCGTGGTGCGTGATTTTCGTTGAGCTCGAGAGGGAGGTGCCATTCACTCATAACGGAGTGTCACCGTGGGATCGAGTCTGGCTGCGCGGCGCGCGGGGAAATAAGTCGCCCCTATGGCCACTACCAGCAATATCCCGCAGATGGTGACAAATGCCAAGGGATCGGTAGGACTAATCTCATAAAGGAAGGTGCGCAAGAATCGGGTCGTCAACAGCGCCACCATGAGCCCGATCACCATCCCGATCGCCGTCAATTTCAGACCCTGCGCAATGATCAACTTGAAAACGTCGCGGGGCTGTGCCCCCAGTGCCAATCGCACTCCGATTTCATGAGTGCGTCGATTGACGGAATAAGAGATCACGCCATAAATCCCAATGACCGCTAGTATCAGTGCCAAAAGCCCGAGCACGCTGAGCAACGCTGCGGCCAGTCGCATGGGGATGAGTGACCAGGCGATGTGCTCTCGGAGCGTAGTGATGTTCGAAATTAACAGATCGGGATCGAGCGATCGAAGTTCACGTCGCAGGGCCGGGACGAGTGCATGGGGATCATCCGTCGTTCGCACAAATGCTGTCATCGTCGAGCGGTAATGTTGCCGATAGGGCAGATAAATGAATGGCCGCGGCTCTTCTCCCCAGGAGACATATTTACTGTCTTTGGCCACGCCCACAACTTGAAGAGGGTATTGATCACTGACGCGCACGTAGCCGAGGGCCAGCCGCTTTCCGATGGGGTCCTGGCCCGGCCAATAGCGACGTGCGAATGTTTCGTTCACGATGACCACCTGGGGAGCTCTTTCGCTGTCTCGCAGATCGAAGGCTCGACCGCGGACTATGGGAATCCGCAGAGCTTTGAAATAATCGAGACCGATGACATTATAGTGAACAAGCGAAACGTTATCGGTGACGGATCCGGCTCCTTCTACACTCACACTCATTTGATGCGCTTCTGGACCCAGCGGAAGAGATTGCGCCATGCTCGCCGATATGACGCCCGGAAGATGTACGAGGCGCTCTCGCAGTTGTTCGTAGAAATGCCTTCCTTCGGATTCCTCATATCCCTGGGCCTCCAAGTCAATGGTCACAAGCAGGATATTTTCCGGATCAAAGCCTGGGTTAAGAAGCTCGGCGCGAGCCAGACTTCGGAGAAACAAGCTCGCCGCCACCAGCAATATGAGTGAGGCCGCCACTTGTGCCACGATCAGGGCGTTTCGGAGAAGTGATCGGCGATGGGAATGGACAATGCCCGCTTCCCCCTCTTTCAGAGAAGAGGCGAGATCCAGCTTGGTCATCTCCCAGGCCGGCGCGAGACCAAAGGAGAGACCAGTGAGCGTCGCTATCCCCAGAGTGAATAGGAGAACGTGCCTATCTAACTTCAACTCCAGGGTCAAATCGAAAGGCAAGGGAGGATGAAAATGCCATAGAAGATCCTTGGTCCAGAAGGCAATGACTACCCCCACGAGCCCGGCTAACAGGGAGAGCAGCACACTTTCCACCAGGAGTTGTCGGATCAAGCGAAGACGACTGGCTCCCAGCGAGAGGCGAATAGCCATCTCTTTACGTCGGACCATCGCTCGGGCCAGCAGCAGATTGGCCACATTCACACAAGCGATGACGAGCACCAAACCTACTACGATCATGAGGAACATCAAAAATCCCATGATCGCTCTTCGGGCCATGGCCGGGACTCGCGATTCCCGTTCTGAGAGAACGGTGACCGTGCGAGGGTCTCCTTGAGCATTTCGCCAGACTCTGGGATGGGCTTGGGCCAGTCGTTGGCCAAGCAGGCGAAGATTCGCCCGTGCCTGATCGAGCGTTACGCCCGGTTTGAGTCGACCGATCAACGACAAAAACATGGAGCCGCGATTGGTGAGGAGCCGGGGCTGTCGCGTCAGTTGAGGCATGATGTCCAAAGGAAGCCACGCGTCAATAGCGATTCCTCGCGGCAATCCAGCGAACTCTTTCGAGGCGACGCCGATAACAATTACTGGTTGGTCATTCAGCATGATGGACTGACCGATGATCTCCGGATCGCCACCAAATTGACGTTGCCATAATCTGTGGCTGAGAATGGCTACGAAAGGGTGGAGGGCCTCATCTTCGCGGAGAAAGGAGCGTCCGAGAGCCACACTCACTCCGAGAACGTTGAAGAAGTTCCTCGAAACGAACTCGGCCGTGATGCGGTCCGTTCGGTCATCAGCGCCCAGCCACAAGAGTTGTGGGACGTACGCCGCCAGATCGACGAATACCTCGTTCTCATCACGCAGGTCGCGGTAATCGGGATAGGAGGACGATCCGTATGGGTTTCCATCAGGCAGGGAAATGTAGATCGAAGCGAGTTGCTCTGGATTCCTGCCCGGAAGCGGTCGCAGGAATATGGCGTTAATGAACGTGAAAATGACCGTGCTCGCTCCGATGCCCAGAGCCAGCGAGAGGACGACAATACTCGTCAATCCGGGATGGACGATCAGCATCCGCAGGCCATAGCGAAGATCCTTCACTAAGGTCGTCATGGTCCTTCCTCATTCGGGTAGCTCCCCAGCAATATATTAGCTTGTGCACCGATCGTCAATCGAAATTTTCCCGAGGAACCGTGCCCGGGCAGATTCATCGTAGTGACTTCTCACATATCAGAGACGACCAGTGATGCCATTACCATCGTACTCTGTCTTTCTTATTCGATTCGCCCCTAAGCATACAAGAGAGCCCTCTCCTCATTCTGCAACAGTGAAGTCGGCGCGTGTGAGCAGGCATGCTGATTGAGACTTCGCCGAGACTCTTCGCGTAGCTGTCTCCGTGAGCGGCCGGAAGCGGAGCGGTAGCGACGTTGTCACTGCCGCCCCGCTTCCCCATCATTCCATCAAGGGATTTCAGGAGTCACATGCCGAACCACATAACTTCCCATCGCATTATGCGCGATCAGGGTGAGGGAGAAATCTGGCGCTTTGATGACGGTGATCTCTCCTTGTTCCCCTTCTTGGGTGATTTCATGGACAGCATCATTGGAGCGCACGAGCTTGACGAGATCACCATTACGGAGGCGATGGCCATTGAGGTCGAGGAATACCATTGTTGGTCGGCCATCGCGGGATTGGGCATTTCCTTTCACTCTGAAAATGAATCCCGCCTCATCTTGAGCGACGGGCTCGAGACTGAGTTCCGTGTCAATCACTGAGGCCCGCTCCTGCCTCAATTGTCCGATGAATGCTTGCCTCAGATCTTCATCTGATAGTCCAACGAAGAGAAAGAGTTCGATCACTCTCGTCTCGAGTGGTCGTAATGTCCCGAGATCGAAGACAAATGTGGCTGCTGCCGAGTCGATTACCCGCCCATCAGCATCTTGATTCGCGAAGTTCAGTGGATCTGCACTCAGGGGGGACACGCTATCGGCAATGATGAATGGTGTTGTTGTCGCTACTCCGAAGTACTGTTGTCCGGGTAGTCCTGCCCTGATGAGGGGCAGATCATCGACCACATTCTCAAGGATATCCATGGAATTTCGGCTCGTCCCGTTGGGAGAGAGCTGGATCGAGAAGCTCACTTTGACGTCCTCTAGCGTCGAGAATGAGAGGTTCTTCTGTACGAGGACGAACTGTAGGCAGTCCGTTTCAATTGAACCGTCGGGTCTCTTCACGCCCGTCGTGGATTGCCCTTGCTGAATCATGATCGGGCAAGGATGGCTGATGTCCCAATGTCCCCAGATCAACCAGCAATGGTGAGTAGCGCGCCATCCTGTGTTCGTTCCTTCCAATGCTGGGGAATCCGAAGTCATTATATCTCGCATAAGATAATCTTTCCCATCCATGCGAAACCTTGTGCCCAGAGCAACGGCCGTGATGGCATTGGGTCCAAGCTCGGCCGGACCGGCAGCTCCATCCGGATCGAATCGCATGGATATGGGCAGCCCCAGCCGTGAATCCAGGTCGGCTAGGTAAATTCCCGATCGGCTTTTGACTGTTCCATAGACCTGGTCGCTTCCCTCGTGTTGGGCCTGGCTGAGGATACCCCCCATTGACCAGCAGAGAAGTGTCATCATCACAAGAGCAATGGCTCTTGGATATTGCTTGCTTCTCAACATGTTATTCACCTCCTGATTCTTGGGATTGAGTTGTGAGAAGGCATCGGTTTATTAATGGCTCAATACATTCTCTACTTAATGAGCTTTCAAACCGATACCTATCCCCACCCGGCATGAATTCTACGTGTGTTGAGGGAACGCGATAGGCGAATCTTCCAAAAAAAGCGGTGGATCTTGTCAAATGAGCGGCTTATTGTCTCATTCCCGTGGTGATTTGTCCAAATGAACGGTGTATATTCCAGATGGGCTCATCGTCCAAATCTTGATCCGTCGTGCGCTCAAATGGGTGGCATGTTTGAGTGAGATGATATGGAGACGATGTCGAAGGTCCTCCTCTTTCAGTCTGGGTGGCGAATCCTGGTCTCTCTCTTGTAATGTGCCAGAAATCCACCGGGCCACTATGCTCTTGGGTTTCTATATTTGCCCCCCGGTAATAAGGCGCTCCAGAACTCAATCTCCCACTCCGGCGACAGGAATGACGAAAACCCGGAGCAGGAGCGCGCCTTAGGCTGCGGCTTTGGCGCGGCCATGCCGCTCTTATAATCCTCGCCTGAGGAACGTGACCACAGCCCAGCGGTCTTTTTCGCTGAGTGTCACTTCAAATCCAGGCATGGGGAGTTTCCCCTTGGTGATCTTCCAGAACAGCTCACCATCGGACTGATTCTTGATCACCTTGGTTAAGTCGGTGGGCTTCGGTTCCAGGCTGTTGGCCACCATGCCATCCCCTCGACCTTTATCACCATGACACATGGCGCACCACGTCCGGAACAATTTTCTCCCTCTCTCCACCATGTGTTCATCGCCGGCGACGGGGTTCTTCAAGGTCTTCGCTTCAGTCGGGACATTCCAGTCATGCTCTTGTTGAGCGATCCGAATCATTCCATAGCCTGAGCCAGGCTCATCGAGAAATCCCACGCCCATCGCCACGACGACGATCACCAGAAGCTTACTCCGTCTTCTCATAGGTCACCTCCCGTTTGGAATCGTGATCGAATTCGATGTCATCCAGAACGTGCTCCTCCGGCCATAATGATCCTGTTGCGTCCCCTCCTCCAAGGATGGTCCAGCCAGGCATGGAGAGCGACGCTCCACCGGAGCAGACCAATGGCGAGCCGAGCGACTCGAGAGATCGTCCATTCATTCAGTGACTGAAGCCTATTCTGAACGCTCTCACCCGAGCGCCCTGGATTCCAATAGAGGAAGTTTTCGTCTCCGGCATTGGTGACAAACAGGTCTGGGTGTCCATCGCCATCGACGTCCAGCCACAGGGCATCGGTTCCCACCGCCATATCCGTCATGCCCGAGTAGGTGGCCACTTCGTTGAACGTGCCATCGCCGTTGTTCCGATAAAGGAAATCCTGACCCTCGTTGGCCACGAACAGATCCAGGTCACCGTCATGGTCGTAATCGGCCCATGCTGCTGCCACGCCTATGGCCGCGTCAGTCATGCCGGCCATCGCCGTGACGTCGGTGAATGTGCCGTCACCGTTGTTCCGGAACAAGATATCCATCCCAGCATTGGCGACGAACAGATCCATATCCCGGTCGCCATCATAATCACCCCAGGCTGCCGCCAGACCCAGCATGTTAGTCGTCACAATACCGGCCGCCGTTGCCACTTCGGTGAACGTACCGTCTCCATTATTTCGGTAGAGCGCATCCTGACCATCATTGGCGACAAAAATATCCAGCATCCCATCACCATCATAGTCGGCCACGGCGACGTCCCAACTCTCGGCCATTTCGGCCAGTCCCGCGGTCGCCGGATCGACGAGGGTGAACGTGCCATCGGCATTGTTCAGATACAACGCGTCCTGCCCTCGATTCGCGACGTACACATCCATAGCTCCATCACCATTCAGATCAGCCCAAACAGCGGCGTGCCCCAGGGCATCGCCGCGAATGCCTACCTCGTTCGTCACATCGGTGAACGTGCCATCGCCGTTGTTGCGATAGAGAATATCGGCGCCAGCGGTGACCACGTAGAGATCGAGATGACCATCGCCATCGTAATCGCCCCAGGCAACGGCTTGTCCCGGTGACGCCAGGTCAGCGATCCCCGTCGAGGCGGTCACGTCGGTGAACGTGCTGTCGCCGTTATTCCGATAGAGCACAACGCGTTCATCGGTCACAATGGCGAGATCATTCAGCCCGTCACCGTCAACATCGCCAACCGCCGCACCTTGACTCCTCCCTGCGGCGACGCTGGCCTGGGTCGCGATGTTCACGAACAGGAATTGACCCTTCGTGAGCGCGAGAGGGGCATGGGGCGGTTTGGCCGAGGGGTTGTAAATCTTGTCTCCCTCGGCCTTCCCCAGAGGAAATCCGGCCGCGTTACCGGAGCCGTAGAACGCGATATCGCCCACGTTCGTCTCGGGCGCGATCCAGGCAAAGTTCCAGCTCGCTCCACCTCGACCGATTCGCTTGGGATCGTGCTCGATGTATTGTCGATGCGTTCCCAGCAGGGACGAGGGGCACTTGTCGGCAGGAGTGCACCCTCTGATCGTCGTCGTATCCGGTTCGGTCGAAACGAACGCGCCCGCCCCTAGATACGTTTCTATGGCGACGGCTGTGGTCTGAAAGCCAAACGCGCGCCGGTCAGGATCTGGATGGGTGATTCTGAACGTCAAGGCATATTGCTGTCCCGGGATGTAATTGTCGGGCACTCCCAGGAGCTCGATGACCCCTTTGGCATCGGGATTCAAGGGGAAGGAGTCGTGACAACCGGTTGCTGCACAAGTCGGTTCGGGTGGGAATCCACCACCTGCCGGCACACCAGTCCGTCCCGCCGGTGGTCCTGACTGGTAAGAATAACCGATCCCTATGGTCAGTCCGAGAACGAACAGCAGAATGCTCGCCACCTTCAGCATCTTCGTGCTCATCATGATGTTCCTCTTCCTTATGGATCAGAGATCATTGAAACCGGGCTTGGGAATTGCCCGCCTCTGGCTGCTCTTGTAGTCACCGGTTGTTCCATTTTTCGAAGATTCGCCGCACTCGTTTTTCAGCCATCGCCGCCGCTTCTTCTGGACTCCGTCGCCCCTTGGCCACAGCGGCGAACATGCGGGGGACGATAAAGGCGTTAAAAACTTCATCGATGGCTGCCGTCGCATATCCCGGATAGCCGATATTCCTCGTCCAAACGAGCGCATCTTCCAACGTCGCATACTTATGATGAGGTTCAGCACGCGGATCATTCTCCAGATGGATTTTCAGCTTGGGTACTGTCTTGGGAAAACAGGGGAAGTGACAATAGGCGCTCACCTTGAATACGACTCTGAGCTGATCGGTGAGATCCACCAGGAACTGTTTAGCCCCCTCCGGGTTCTCGGCGAACGTCCAGATGGCATAACAACTCGTGATGTGTGGGCAAATCAACCACGCTTCCGGACCGCGTAGTGTGGGATTGGGGAGAATATGCCGTGCCGACGTATCCGAGAGCCGCTCCGCTTGCCGAATGAGACTGATGGCGTCGACCGTGCAGGAAACCCGGCCACGGAGCAAGGCGCGATCATTGGAATCTCTCCTCCAACGAAACACCTCTGGCGTCCCCGATTCCTGATAGAGGGCCTTGACATATTTGAGCGCTTCAATAGTCTGTCGAGAATGGAGTATTGGATGGCCTTCGGCATCTTGTACCGATGCGCCGAAGGACCACAAGAGACCATGCAACCAGACATTACTATCGAGATTCGGAGCCAGCCCTAATCCACAGGGAATGCCAAGCCGTTCGCGGATCTGTCGGGCGCCGCGACGCAGACCGTCATAGGTAGTGGGACCGAAAGAATACCCGATCTCTGCCCAGTGGTCCCGGCGATAGAGGAAGGGAGCCACGACATAGGAGTCCGCGAAGGCGAAATACTTTTTCGTCCTAGGATTATACGTGGACCGGTGAGCTAAGCGAATCATCTGCCCCTGTCGGGGGAAGACGGCTCGGTAGACCTCTCGGTGATCGATGACAAACCGCTCGTAGCGAGCCGGTGGAGAGGGGAAGAGGACGAGATCATGTCCCTTACGCGCTCGAACTTCGGAGGCGGCACGGGCGTGGATCTTCTCTATGGGAACGTAGTGAACGATGACCTCGGTCTCATGTCTCTGCCCCCATTGCTTGGCGAATGCGCCGTCGAACCACTCGTCATGAGCGGGGACGAAATGGCGCCAGCGGAGGATCTTGAGCGTCTTGCGCTGGGCTTGCGTGCGCTCGGGGAAGAGAAAAAAAGGTCCTGTGCTGGCTATGCCGAAGGTAAGTCCCCCTGTTCGCCGAAGGAATTCGCGGCGAGATACTCTTTTGACGTCTCCTTTCTTCATTTGAGATACATCGCTGTCGGTTTGGAAAGGACGATATAATCACGCCACCACGAATCGAGCAGGTGGGCCTCTTCATGACGAGGAAACGGCCGGTGAGTCTCCCAGCCCGTGCTCCTCAGTCGGGCGGAGTGGTTCATCCCGGGGAGCAGAGAATGCCCTCGAGCCACAGAGGGCATTCTCTGCGGACTCCCGCCTTTTAGGCTATCGTTGGCAGTTTTGTTCCCGACAAGTACAGAAGTCCCCCGTCTCCTGGAGACAGAGGAAATTATTCCGGATCTGCGGTGATTGCTCGGTCCCATCGGGATTCTTCACCGTGACCAGGAAGGCATCTGGAGCAATACCCCCTGACCGGGGGTCAGGAATGACCGGTCATATCACCCACCGGGGACCATCGCCCCCGACCTCCGGATTGAATCGCAACTCGACGAGCCCCATGCGCTCCAGCCTCTCGATATCGGCGACGGTATTGAGGATGGGGGTGCCATCCAGATCCCTACCGTTTCTGGCAATGAGCGCTTCCAGCACCCGTCGGGCGTTAGGATCTCCATTCCGGAATAGCGCGTTATAGGCCTTCTTGGTGTAGACGACGAAGGTCACAATCCACAATCCGAGCAAGTTTTCGCAGAAATAGGCGTTCTTGGTGTCGAAGACGTTATCCTGCCGGCGATTGGGTGGAGCGGGGCTCAGCTTCACATTGATCGGATTCCCTTCGTCGTCTCGCTCCGTCTTGGGGAAGATAAACGCTCGGAAATCCTCGGCCAACATCCTGGCGCGAACTCCGGCGGCATCGTCGGTGAACGTCTCCGGGACGACATCCCCCATGATACTGTAGTAGATCAAGTTACCATCTCGATCCCAGCCGCCGGTGGTCTCCAGAATCCGAATCCCTCTCCGCGTGGGATCGGTGACAGAGTCGTCCTCGATCCAGTGATTGGGATTGCGATCCGGATTGCCGGGACGGCGGAGGATGTTGTCCGGATTGATCCCGTTGACCAGGTAGAACTCATCGCTGAAATCGAAAGGAGGCTCGTTGAATTTGACAAAATTCTGTTGCCCACCAGTTGCCTGGATGAACGTCGGCGGCGCGCTGGAACTCATCAGAGCGAACATGATGAGCGTCACGACGCCGATTCTCATCCCTCGCCTGAGAATCTTTCGCTTGCCTTTCATCATCGGTCTTCTCCTTCATCCAAGAATTAGGATGGTTCTCAGAAAAAACGGCCCCGACTCACTTCTGAGCGGCTCTCACCGATTGAGCGATGCTCAGGAGTTTCCGTTTCAGCGGCGGGGGCGTCACAAACGAGAGTGCCGTGATGAGCCACGCCGTGGGAGCCTGACCGGGGCACGCCGACCAGAGCACCTTGGGTTCGTTGCCGTACCGTACGTTCCCGATGTGCAGCGTATCATCTTTGTCCTTCTCGGGATCTGGGTAGGTGAAACCGAGCTTCACGCGGAGCAGTTCCAGCGTATCCGGCTCCCCCGTCACAAACGTCCAGCCGGGGCCTATCCCGTATCCTTTCATATATTGTCTGAACAGTTCCGGGGTGTCCATCTCCGGTTTCAGGGTGAGCGAGACCATGAAGATGTCGCGCCCGATGATGTCGCCGAGCAGTCGCTGAACTCTGACGAGGTTGGCGGTGATCATCGGACAGACATCGGCGCAGTGCGCATACATCATGTTAATGGTCACAATCTTCCCTTTGATGAGATCATCATAGAAGCGAACTTTCTTGCCTTCGTGAGTGACGACAGTGACGTTGGGGAAGTAGCGCTGCCTGACTCGCTCTCGGGCCGACAGTGTGGCTCTGTGGCTCTCCAAAAACGTTCCGCCAGTGAGGAGGCCGCCGGCGAGCGGAGTGGCCGCCGACAGCGCCAGAAAGTCCCTTCGTTTGACTTTGTTCATGGCTTCATCCCTCCTGATGAACATCCGGGCCAGATCTGGCCGAGATCAAGGCGCTCCCCGTTTCCGTTACGGCACGAGGATCGTGTCGCCTTCGGGCGTGATCTCCCAAATGAGCATCATGGCGTGGTCCTCGTGAACCATGTTGTGGCAGTGTAGGGGATATTGTCCCAGGAAATCCCGGAACCGGAAGTAGAGTTCCAGGCGCTCATTCTCGGTCAGCCTGACCACGTCTTTTCGCCCCCGCTCGACCACCGGCGGCCGCTTGCGGTTGCGAGACAGCAGTTGAAACTCCTCAAAGTGAATGTGAATCGGGTGTTGCCAATCGCCGGACAAGTTCATCAAGATCCAGCGCTCCACCGAATTCTGTTGGATGCGGAAGCGAGGTTCCTGACAATCCATGAACTGGCTATTGATGGACCACTGACCGTTGAGCCGATCGAATTTGAACGTTCGGGTGACGCGCGGTTCTTCGGTCGTTTCCGGCAGATCATAGAACTTGGTGATTTCGGCCGGATCTCGACTGTGGTCCTCGACCGGAGGCAACACGACATCAAACCGCAGCACCAGATTCCCCTGTCCCGGCGGCGTGAGATCATTGGGAGGAGGAACCGGCCCTTGACCATTCACCTGCCGGAGACGGTTCTCGATGTAGATGGATTTGCCCGCATAGTGGCTGAAGTCGATGATGACGTCAGCGCGCTCGGCTACACCGAGGCGAACGCTCTCGACCTGCACTGGACGAGGCAGGAGGTTCCCATCGTTGGAGATCTGCCAGAAGGGGAGTTTAGCATTGGGATTATCCTTGTCTAACAGGAAGAATTCGTAGAACCGAGAGGGCCCGATGTTCAACCAACGAAACCGGTATCGCCGCGGATGGACCTGGAAGAACGGTTGAATCTTGCCGTTGACGGTGAACTTGTCGCCGAGAACGCCATCCAGGTTGAACAGATCGTAGAACAGTTTTCCATCCTCATCGAAGACCTTGTCGGCGAACATCATGGGGATATCGAATTCTGGAAAACTGGGCAATCGGAAGCCGGTATTCTCATCACCGGTGTCGAACTCGTTGAACAGAAGATAGAAACCGGCCAGCCCCTTATAGGCATTCTGCGCCGTGAAGTCCACGCGATGATCGTGATACCACAGCGTGTGCATGGCTTCCCGGATGTCTCCGCCCTCGTCTTTGTGCGTGGAGAGCACGCCGGCCAGCACGTTGGGGTAATGCTGATCGTAAAATTGTCCGATGTCGTAGAAGTCGCACGGATTGCCATCGCTCTCCGAGGGCGTGTGGCCGTTGTGCAAGTGTGTGGTGGGCGAGGGGATGCCAAACCCACCATTATCTTCGGGCAGATTGTTGAAGTTGCGGATCAGGATCGGTTCACCGTATCGAGCCACGTACGTGGGGCCGGGTACCATCCCGTCGAATCCCCACATGATGGATGGAGGAAGGTCAGGGGATAGCTGAATGGGCGCCGCCATCTGACGCACGATGTAGAATTTCTTCGGCGGGAACATGGTCAGCGCTTGATGGGGGCGCGTCCGACCTTCGCCCGCCGCCGTGTTGGGCTCAACCGTGGGCGCTGGATGCAGAGACCCGACCGGCACCTTGACGGGCATGACCGGCATCGGTTCGATGAACGGTCGGGTCGGTGGACTGGCCGGTTGATTTATGGGAAGAGGTGAAGCACCGAGCGAAGCGGCACGTGCACTCAGCCCCGTCTTGGCCGCCAGCGTCCCGGCAGCCGTCAGGAGCCCCATCTTCAGTAGATCGCGACGAAGATGGAGCCGGGCGGCGATGAGTTCCCGCCGATTCTTTTGTGCATTGACCATCTCTTTGTAGCGCTTCCTGGATACTTTCTCTCCAAAGACGTTGTAATACATGATGTTCCTCCCCAAGATGTGGACACTCTCGAGCACTCACTCACCGAGCTCGTCCACATCACTTGTAGTCTCGTGTCTCTCTGGCTTGAATCGTCTCTTGTCATTCGTGAAATATGCCAACACACGGCATCATCATCACGATGATGAGGCTCTCCACACCGAGCTCTCCTCGGACACTATGTCGAGCCGATCTTGCCGTACGACCTCCCCAGTCCCGACCTCGCTCTCGGGTCTGAACGTTACAGCTCGGTTGGTGAGCTCATATCGTGATCACCGTACCACCCCATGCAACATCGAGGAGTGATGGGGTCCGTTGGAGATCGATCCCATTTCGGTCACCAGCCCCGGTTGATCGCCAGCATTATCGACCATTCCCGCATTCCCATGACCCCTCGATTTTGCACGTGCCTCATACTATGGATCTGGTGGGGATGGAGCTAGGCGAATCGTCTCAAAAAAGCGGTGGATCGTCCAAAAAAGCGGCGTATTTTCTCTCTTCGGTGGTCAATCGTCCACCGGGCGGTCAATCGTCCACCCAGCGATTGATGATTCGCGTCATCGCTCCTTGTGGTGGCGGTAGATCGATGGTGGACAACCGACCAGGCGTTTGAACGTTCGTTGGAAGTGGCGGAGATCCCCAAATCCCACCCGATGAGCGATCTCGGCGACGGCCAGAGTGGGTTCATCCACTAATAAATGTTTGGCTTTCTCAATGCGCAAGCGCGCCAGGAAAGCGGTGAAAGTGAGTCCAAATGTCTCTTGGAAAAGGCGACAGAGTAACGAGCGGCTCACACAGGCTTGCTGGACGGTTTCAAGGAGCGTGATGTCCTCCTGGAAGTTCCGAGCCATGTAGATGAGGGCTTTCCGCAAGCCCCCATGAAGGGAATCCAGAAGAGCGTGATCGCCGGCTAACAGAGCGGCGATCACCTCGTCCGCCGACGCGGGGTTCCGGGCCGGCGAGGTGAGGCTGCCTCGTTCTTCGGACGGGCGCCCGCCTCTTCGACTCTCAGCGATCGGTGATCTGATTGACGTGATCGGCATCAACTCTGGAGCATAGGTCTGAACGTCTCTGAGCGTGATCCGATCGCCGTCCGAGAGCGTCACCAGACGGGCGATGACCCGCTCCAGCTCACTCACATTGCCCGGCCAGGGATACTGTTCACAGAGCGTCCACACCTGATCAGCAAGTTGAGGTGGCTGTGGGCCCGCATGTTTGTATAAGAAGTACTCGATGAGAGGGGCAATATCCTCACGTCGCTCGCACAACGGTGGAAGGTACACGCGCAAGATATCCAGCTTTTCGAGCAATGTGGGACAGAGTATGCCCTCTCGCACCAGTTGCTTCACATCGTGATTGACGGAGGCAACCACACGCACCAGTTCTGGCGATTGCTCCGGCTCCCGCTTCGTCCACGACTTTCCACTCGAAGTGAGGAGTTCGACTAATTGGGCTTGAAGCCGAGCATCCAGCCGATCCAACTCATCGAGGAAGAGCGTGCCCCCCCGGGCCTCATGAAAGCGTTCGGCGAGCGGAGAGGGGAGGCGATCAGAAATCAAAGTCGATCCACTGACCTGGATGAAGGGACCGTGAGGACGGGGACCGGCCAAGTGAAGCCCCGTGGCGACGGCCATCTTTTCCGTGCCTGCTTCGCCCAGAATCAAGACCGGCCAGGCCCGAAGAGCGGCTCTCTCGATGAACTGATCTATCTGGTGAAGCGCTTCACTGGGTCCAATGAGTGGCCATTCTCGATCTAAATGAGTACGGGCCAGCGTCTGGAAGTGATGGCGTTTGATGTGATAGGCAATCCGTTGCGCGAACCACTCGCCGAGTTCCAGACGAGAGCTGGAATAGTGATGGGGATAGGGGGAAGCGAGGACCAGTACTCCTAAGACGACCCGCTGATAATGGATAGGAACGGCCAGGCTCGATCCGCCCGAGGCAACCAGTTGCAAGCAGCGCATCTGTCGTCTCGCCTGATGGCTGGCGATCGGTTCCTGATGGCGATGTTCGCCGAAGGCCAGGCAGACGGGACACTCCTGGTTGCGCGCCCAGGTGATCGGCGCGTCGTTGAGGGGGGGCTCGGGCGCTGTCGCCTGGATGTCGGCTTCATTCTCGATCCATTCCCCGGCCATCAGGCACAGTTTCCCTTGCGCGGAGTGGGTGGCTTCCGCAGCCGCCCGAACCAGAATGGTCAGTCGATCCACGAACGGGATCGTTGGTCGATAGGCTCGGCTGATCAACCTCGTCAATGACTCTATGGATTGCTCAGTCATGAACACCCCATTCTCTTCGATCACAGCCAAAGAAGAGCATACAGTTCCCCTGCATCAACCCCACCCCCCAAAACATTTCAGTTTCACTGAGCATCAAAATCTTAGGCAAAAATTTGCAAAAATTTCCGTCAGGGTGCTATTGATGCGACGTGTTTCCTCCTTCCCATGGGTGTGGGGGAAATGGCCCATGAGTCCCGGGCCACTACCAAGGAGCGACGTCAGGAACTCAAACTCACCGTGGCCTCAGGTATGGCGCGTCGGAGCGGCCATCGATCGGTTGGAGATGAACACCTTCCCCTGGAGGGAGCATCGGTTGGCCGTCACAAGACTCATCGACAATGCACACGGCGCGGGCCCTCCGCTTGGAGATGCCCGAATGCGGTGTGGAGACGTGGGTTGCGCGGATTGAGGATGGATCGATATGATGCTCCCGCGTCTTGTCGTCTCTCTTCCCAGCGCTCATTCCGTTCCAGGGACTCTTCTTGACCAATCCGGGGATTTCCGTTATCTTGTAACAGCGTGAAGCGAGCGAGGGTAGTGGCTATCATTCCCGCGCGATTTGAGTCTCAACGGTTACCTGGAAAAGCCCTCCTCGATATCGCCGGTCGACCCATGATTGCTCATGTGCTCGAGCGGGTGCAGAAAGTGCGGGGCATCGACCGCGTCCTCGTGGCTACCGATGACGAGCGCATTGGCGATGTGGTCACTCAATGGGGCGTGGAAGCGCGGCTCACGTCACCACGTCATGCCAGCGGAACCGATCGAATAGCCGAGGTCGCGGCGACGCTCAGTGCCGAGATCATCGTCAACGTGCAATGTGATGAGCCGCTCATCGAGCCGCAGACCATCGAAGCGGCCCTGGCGCCATTATTGTGTGAACCGTCCATTATGATCAGCACGACATCGGAACCCATCACAGAGTTAGCCGAGGTGTTCGATCCCCACGTGGTGAAGGTGGTCAGCGACCGTCGGGGATTCGCCCTGTACTTCTCTCGATCTCCTATTCCTTATGTCCGACGGGGGGATTCATTAGACATTATTCTGCGTGCGCATCCCGAATGGCTCAAATTCTATCGTCGACATACGGGGCTTTATGTCTATCGTCGGTCCTGTCTATTGCGGTTGAGCCAGTTGGATCCCTCGCCGCTGGAGCAGTTGGAGAAGCTCGAGCAGCTCCGCGCCCTGGAGCATGGCATTCCCATCCGGGTCGTGCCGGTGGAACATCGATCTATTGGCGTGGATACGCCTGAAGATTTACAGCGCGTGCGCGCGCTCACTGAGGAGATGCAACGCCATGGCTAAGTATATTTTCATCACCGGCGGCGTCGTATCCAGTCTGGGCAAGGGCATTGCCGCTGCCTCCATCGGTTGTTTATTGGAAGCGCGGGGCCTCCGGGTGACGCTGTTGAAATTCGATCCCTACATCAATGTGGATCCCGGCACCATGTCGCCTTTCCAGCATGGAGAGGTCTATGTGACGGATGACGGCGCCGAAACCGACCTGGATCTCGGTCACTACGAGCGATTCACTCGGGCGCGCATGAGTCAGGACAACAACTGGACCACCGGTCGCATTTATCTCTCGGTGATTGAGAAAGAGCGGCGTGGCGATTATCTCGGGAAGACCATTCAGGTCATTCCCCACATCACTGATGAGATCAAACAGGCGATCAGAAGTATTTCCTCTGGCGTGGATGTCGTCATCGTGGAGATCGGCGGCACGGTGGGCGATATCGAATCACAGCCATTCCTGGAAGCCATCCGACAACTGGGGAATGAGGTGGGGCGGTCCAATGCGCTGTTCATCCATCTGACGCTCGTGCCCTATATTCCCAGCGCCGGTGAGTTGAAGACCAAACCCACGCAGCACTCGGTCAAGGAGTTGCGGGCCATTGGTATTCAGCCGGACATCCTGCTCTGTCGCACCGATCGCCGATTGCCGCCGGAAATCAAATCAAAGATCGCCCTTTTCTGTAATGTTTCCGAAGAAGCCGTCGTGGCCGCTCGCGACGTAGAGTTCGTTTACGAAGTCCCGCTGGAGTTCGCCAAACAGGAACTCGATGAGCTCATCCTGGATCGACTCCAATTACAGACGCAAAAGCGAGACCTCCGCGACTGGCAGCGGCTCGTGGAGCGGCTGAAGAATCCTTCCGATAGCGTGACCATCGGCATTGTCGGCAAGTACGTCCAACTGGAAGATTCCTATAAGAGCCTCAACGAAGCGCTGACTCATGGAGGTGTGGCCAATAACTTGAAGGTGAATATTCGTTGGGTGGAATCCGAGCGTCTGGTCACCGACGAGCACTGGGAGGAGAAGCTGCAGGACATTGACGCCATCCTGGTGCCGGGGGGATTTGGTCGACGCGGCATCGCTGGGATGATCAAAGCCATCGGCTATGCGCGTCGCGCCAAGATTCCCTTTTTCGGCATTTGCCTGGGTATGCAATGCGCCTGTATCGAATTCGCGCGAAATGTGTGTGGATTGACTGACGCCGATAGCACGGAGTTCAATCCTTCAACGCCTCATCCCATCTTCTATAAGCTTCGCGATTTGATCGGCGTCGAAGAGATGGGGGGGACGATGCGCCTGGGCGCGTATGATTGCGTGTTGCAACCGGGAAGTCTGGCGCATCGGGTGTACGGGACCGATCTCATATCCGAGCGGCATCGACATCGCTACGAGTTCAATCCTGAGTACGAACCTGTTTTCAGCCAACATGGCATGATCTTCTCGGGTAAATCTCCCGATGGGCGGTTTGTGGAGATCGTCGAACTGGCCGATCACCCTTGGTTTCTCGGATGCCAGTTTCACCCCGAACTGAAATCGAAGCCGCTGGATCCCCATCCGCTGTTTGTGAGCTTCATTCGTGCCGCCTATGAATATCGCCTGCGCATCGAGACGATTGAACCGGAGGAGGAAGTCAGCGAAGCGCCCTCTCCAGAGAAACCGGCCGTGACGGGAGACTAGCACACATCGCGGGCCGAAGTCACTGAGGAAGAAGGGCCGGTCACATCAGTTCCTCGCCTTCTCCGAATGGGGAGCCCCGACAGAAATAAAGTCGGCCAGCGCGCGGAATCTTTTTTCTCCAATGCCCTCGATAATGAGGAGATCCTCAGGGCGCTGGAATGGCCCATGTTTCTCTCTGTACTCGACGATGCGCCGAGCCATGACCGGACCAATTCCGGGCAATGATGCGAGTTGCTCGACGGAGGCCACGTTAATGTTGACGCGAGACTTCCGAGGAGAGGAGGAGGTGGCTGACTGTGGAGATGAGGGGAGTGCCGGCGCTGAGGCCCGTTTCTCCGAGCGCGGCTTGAACAGATAGACCAGACTCAGGGCGAACAAGCCAAGAGTTATCCAGAGACCGATCCGCTTCATCGCACGCCGTAGATCTTCACCTTGAATTCATCGTTGGCTAACCGCAACTCCGGCCTTAACCCGGAAAAAGTTTGTGAGCTCCGCAACATCATGGGAATGCCGCCAGTTGCTGTCTCCAAGCCATAATAGGGGCTCTTGAAAATCGCCTTCATGCGCGGATAAGGCGCTTCGACGACGCCATAGCAGAACGCCTCCACGGAGAGACCATTAGACCGCATGGGATTGATGATCTCGATGCGATCATCGAAGATCAACAATCGCGTGGTCGTATCGCGAAGACTGTAATCGCGATGAAGAATGGCGTTGGTTACCGCCTCCAGGACCGCCGGACGATGATAACTCGCACGCGGGGTCACCGGGGAGGGGATATCCGACCAGGATCGGGGAGGTCGCTCGGCGTCCAATAAGTCGGTGTATCGCTGGATGAACTCTATCGCCTTCTCATATACGGCAGCGAGATTGCCGGTCAATGCGCATTGTTCGACGATGGGATCTTCGACGGCCGTGCCAGCAAATCGCGTCGCCACGATCTGGCTGCGAGGGAAGAGTTGCGCCACTCGATCATTTTTTCCAAACAGCAACAATCCAGCTAACGTGGGGACATTTTCTTCGGGTTTAGGCACAGCCAAGCGTAAGCAACGAACCATCACGTCATCAATAGGGTAGTTATGAGCCTCGAACCAACTCAGGTCGCCGCCATGGATTTCCCGTATGTAACTCCAGAATACAGCTTCATCGATATCATCCAATGTCGCGCCCATCACCGGGATCAATTCGAACCCGATGGAGGATCGCGGGTCGTACATGTCCGCGATCTCCTCCTGGGTCGCTTCCCGTTTCACCGAGCCGACGCGGGTGTAGCAGCGATAGTCGCGGGTGTAATAAGGTCGATGGGGACCCCGGACCTCGAGAGCGACCACACGTTTGCCACTATCAAAGCTGATCTTGTGGATGTAGGGATAGAGAGGAGGGATGACGAGATGCTGACAGAGATTGACTAACTCCTCTTCGACGCGCTCGGGATCATCCACGCCTTCGATGCGTCGGCGATCGGTCACACCAAAGATGATGAATCCCCCACCAGAATTGGCCAGAGCGACCACCTCAGCGGCGACTTTCTCGACGTTGTTGAGTCGGACCTTCAATTCCACATAAGAGTCTTCACCACCATGGACGAGGCTGAGGAGCTCGGTGCGGTCCAGCGTGAAATGATCCTCGGTATATTGTTGTTCGAAGAAGGAGCGCGTCGATACCGGATAGGGACGGCGGCGCCGAAATCGTTTCTTGGCCATGGTCATGCTCCCCCGGTCGGTTGGTGTGCATGGACCTATTATACACAAGTTTCCCCCCCTGTGATACTCCTGGGGACCTCGAGATGCGGAGAGAGATGAGCCAATCGAATGTGGTTACCTCAGAGGGGCGCCAGGAGAGAGCCTGGATTACCCGCTCCCGGCTTTTGAACATCGCCCCTTGAATGCTTCTTCCACATGGACGGACAGTGGGATGCTCATGCGCCTGCTGATTCGAGCCGAGCGCCCCGATGCGCTCCCAGGGGCTTCTCCCTTCGCTATCGGCGCCCTTCAGCGACGTTCAATGGCAGAGACGATGGCAATGCACTTCGGAACAACGAAAAGTGGGTATTCCTGATCTACAAGATCTATGCCCGGCACAAAAAGCCGGTGTTGTGTGATGCGCTGGTAGGGCACGCTGAGCTGACCGCGCTGGTGAGTCGTCGAACCGGGCTTGATGGGATTCTCCCACATTGAACGGGTGACCATGGGCCATGGGCCGTTTTCGATCTGGTTTTCGCGTTATTGTATGGAGGCAGAGAGCGCGGGAAGTGACCGTCATGATGTTTCTCCGTCGGCGTCGTTCACTCATTGACTCCTTCCTCGATATTCGGTACACCGCCCACGCCACGGGACCGATGATGGATCTCGAACTGATGGGAGACAGGTCAATGGCGTCTCCATCCAAGGATGTGACTCAATTGCTGTTGGATTGGAGTGATGGTGATCAACAGGCTCTCGACCAGCTTCTCCCTCTGGTCTACGACGAACTCCATCGGCTGGCCGAGCACTACATGCGGCGCGAGCGCCCCGATCACACGTTGCAGCCTACGGCATTGGTTCACGAAGCCTATCTGCGATTGATCGACCAGCAGCGCGTCCGATGGCGGAACCGGGCCCATTTTTTTGCCATCGCTGCTCAAGCCATGCGGCGTATTCTGGTGGATCATGCTCGTCGGCATCAGGCCCGGAGAGGGGTTCCGGCCAGCGAGTACCGCTTGATGAAGCCCGGGCTGTACCGTCTCTCCCGGAAATGGATTTGGTCGCGTTGGATGAAGCCCTGACCAGACTGGCTGAATTTGATCCGCGGCAGAGTCGTATTGTGGAGTTGCGGTTCTTCGGGGGATTGAGCATCGAAGAGACGGCCAGCGTGTTACAACTCTCACCAGCCACGGTCAAGCGGGAATGGCAACTGGCCAAGGCCTGGCTCTACCGCGCTCTGACCGGTGAAGGGTGACTCACATTGTGGGGAGCGATCAGTGGGTACGGACGAGCGATCATCGAACATGACCCCTGAACAATGGGAGCGCATCAAAGAGATTTTCGAGGCGGCGCTCGGGCGCCCGCCCGACGAGCGCTCGGCTTACATTGAGCAAGCTTGCGCCGGTGATCACGCTCTGCGGCAGGAAGTCGCCTCGCTGCTGGCCGCCCATGAACGCGCCGGTCGATTCCTGGAGGAACCGGCGGTGAGTCGGACCTGGGAAGGAGAACCTGAGGTGGCCGGTCTCTCGCTGGTGGGTCGACGTCTGGGTGCCTATCGAGTCATCCGTGAATTGAGCCGGGGAGGGATGGGAACTGTCTATCTGGCCGTGCGCGCCGATGAGATATACCGGAAGCGCGTCGCCTTGAAAGTGGTCAATCCAGGCATGCACACGGATGACATTCTCCGCCGATTCGGCCAGGGGCGACAGATCCTGGCCAGCCTCGATCATCCAAATATCGCCCGGTTGCTCGATGGAGGGGCCACCGAAGACGGACGACCTTATTTCGTCATGGAATACATCGAGGGAGAACCGATCACGCAATACTGTGACCAGCAGCGACTTTCCATCAGAGAACGATTGCGATTATTCCAGCAGGTATGCGCTGCCGTTCAGTATGCTCATCAGAATCTCATTGTGCATCGGGATTTGAAGCCCAGCAATATTCTGGTCACCACTGAGGGCGCGCCCAAACTTCTGGATTTCGGCATCGCCAAGATCCTCAATCCCCAACTCACCGAATGCTCCTCGATGACCATGACGCTGGGAGTACGACCGATGACGCCCGAGTATGCCAGTCCGGAGCAAGTGCGCGATGGGCCTGTCACCACGGCGAGCGATGTGTATTCGCTCGGCGTCCTCCTCTACGAACTGTTGACCGGGCACCGCCCCTATCGCCTGACCAGCCATCAGCCGGAAGAGATGTGCCGCATTATCACCGAGACCGAACTGGAGAAACCGAGCACCGCCATCGGCCGACGCGATGAGCAGCGCCCGGCAGACGCTCACCTCCCCTCCCAACCCACCGCAGACCAGAGGCCGCCGGCGAACGGGCCGCTCGCCATCGAGGTCATCAGCCGCCAGCGCGATACCACGCCGCAGCGACTCAAGCAACAGTTGAAGGGGGATTTGGACAACATCGTGCTGATGGCGCTCAGGAAGGAGCCGACCCGGCGGTATGCCTCGGTGGAACAGTTCGCTCAGGACATCAAGCGATACCTGGATGGACGCCCCGTCTTAGCGCGCGAAGATACGCTCACCTATCGCACCGGGAAGTTCATATGACGGCATATGGTCGGCGTGATGGCAGCTCTGTTCGTGGTCCTCTCGCTGGTGGGTGGTCTGGCCGTCGCCATTTGGCAGGCACAGGTGGCCGAAGCCGAACGAGCTCGAGCCGAACGGCGATTCAATGATGTGCGCCAGTTGGCCGATTTCCTCCTGTTCGAATTGTATGATGCCGTTGGCAGCCTCCCCGGGTCAACGCCCGTGCGGCAGCGGCTGGTCGAGCGAGCGCTGGAATATCTGGACAGCCTGAGCAAAGAGGCGGAAGGTGATCTCGCTCTCCAGGAAGACCTGGCCATGGCCTACGAACGGGTGGGCGACATCCAGGGGAATCCCAACTTGTCGAACCTGGGTGATATGACCGCGGCGCTCCAGAGCTATCGTCGGGCGCTGAACATTCGCCTGGCCTTGCTATCGGCTGACCCCACCAACGTGGAATGGCAACGCCATACCGCTCGAACTCTCCAGCGCATAGGCGATATCCTGTGGTGGAGTGGCGATACGCCGGGAGCCTTGGAGAGCTACCAACGCGCGCTTGACATTCATCAGGACCTGCGGAGCCAAGATCCAACCGATGAAACCACTCGCCGCGATCTGGCCGTGAGCCACGTCAACATCGGCGATGTGCTGGCCTGGAACGTCAAGACGGATGAAGCACTCGACCACTACCATCGAGCGCTCGCCACCCTGGAGGCGTTGTCGGTTCTTCATCCCGCCGATCCCCATATTCGCCGTAACCTGGCCAACTGTTACACGCGAATCGGAGATGCCCTGGGATGGGCGGGGGATGGCGCCCAGGCGGTGACCAACATCCAACGGGCGATCGGCATTCTGGAAACCTTGTTGGCGGAGACTCCCACCGATACGAAGACCAGCCGCGCCCTGTGGCTTGGCTACGTGAAATTAGGCGAAAATTCGGATCCCCGCCGGGCGCTAGAGTATTTTCACAAGGCCTTATCTCTCGCCGAACGTCTCTCGGCCGCCGATCCTCTCAATGCTCGGGCTCGCCGCGATTTGGCCCTCAGCTACGCTAAAATTGGAGACACGCTGGTCGAAACGGGGGATGCCTCTGCTGCGTTGAAGATGTATCGCCAGGCGTTAGCCATCCAACGAGCCTTGTCGCAAGAAGACCTCAAGAACGCGGAAATGCGTCGGGACCTGGCCAATACGTTCACGCGAATTGGCGATAGTCTCACCGTGATGGGTGACCTGTCCGGGGCGTGGGAGAACCACCGCCAAGCCCTCACCATTCGAGAGGCCCTGTTAGAGCAAGACCCGGCCAATGAAGCGATCCGTCGCGACGTAGCCATCTCCTGCATCAATCTGGGCGACATCGCCTCGACGCTGGCAGCACAGTCGACATCGTCTCCCCGGCAACAGATTGCATACTGGCGGCGAGCGCGCACCTGGTCTCAACGGAGCCTGACCATCTGGCGCGACCTCCGTCAACGCGGGGTATTAAAGGGAGCCGACGTTGAAATGTTGGACCACCTGGCCAGCCGAGTCGCTCAATGCACCGCGGCCATTGAGCGACTCACCGGCCGGTGAGTCGCCCTCATCGCCCCGCCTCACCATCCCGATCGATCGCCCGCGCCATCTCCCTCACCCAGTCGACGATCCAGGCAAAGGGCCAGGACGAGCGTTCATCGACCGTCCACCGGGACATGGATGACCCGTCATCGGCGGTGCCAGCATTGATGGCGGCTTCGTCGGCAAACCCCGCAGTTTCATCCTGGGCTTCGTTCAACCCCAATCCTCCACGACCCCAGGCTGGCTGAGCGCTTCGGCCATCATTGGTCAGTTGGATGAACTCCTGGCCATCAACTCGGAGAGCGTATATATCACTGCGTTCCACAACCGGCGCGATCAGGTTGGTGATGATCTGGACGTCAAAGGCGAGGTATTGCCCGTCGGGCGACCAGCTCGGACTGGTGACAAACTGCGTGGTTCTGGCCGAGGTGAGCTGGTGCAGTCCCGTGCCATCGGCATTGATCACAAAGAGATCAGACCAACCAAAGGTAGTGAGAGAGTGGTTTGAATGAAGGCGATCTGCCGCCCGTCCGGACGCCAACGACACTGGGTGATCAGTCGGATGAACTGGAATGAGTCGAGGGGCACTTGATAGATGGCCCGTGCGCTGCTCCCATCAGGGTTCATCGACACGAGGAACGCCTGACCGGCGCCTGGCCCCAGAGCAGCACAAGCGATGCAGTCTTGAACCGGAGACCAGTCGGCCCCACTCAGGTCGAAGATCTCGGCCCCCGGTATGGTCATCGGCTGGAGCTCTCCTCCGCTCCACAGAGCGAGATGATTCCCGCCGGTTGGTCGCCATTCGGGAAGCCCCGTATTGGGATTGGGTTGTCGGATCATGGAACGAACGTGGTTGGTGAGGACGAGTCGCCTGCCATCTGGCGACCACGAGGGTTAAATCGATTTCGAGAACGTCGGCTGTAAGGTAATGGTTCCGGCATTGATCGTCTGCCCCGGTCGGACCGTTATCCTGGCGAATCCCATCGAGAGACCCGGTCCGCCCAAGGAATCATTCACGGTCGCTTGGGCGCGCACCCAGATGGCGTCGCGAGGGACATTATTGAGCACAAACCGGCCATCGGCATCACAACTCGCCGTCTGTGCCGCACCCTGGGCGCTGACGATGCATCCGGAGAGGGTGCCATTCTGACCAGGGACCACGCGCCCGGTGACTGTCCCTGTAGGGCCGGGGAGTTGACCGAGGACGCCGAATCCAGTGAGCTGTCGCAGATTCGTGCCATCGAACCGGATGGCATAGAGACTCATCTCTTCGAGGCTGCGCAGTCCATTGTTGAAGTCTCCACTGAAGGCCAACTGACGGTAGTCTTTCGACCATACCGGGTCTTGAAGCCGGAGTGAAAACGCAAAGTTCGTGAGGCGCCTTCGCTCGGCTGGGTTCTGGACATCCATCAGCCAGAGATTGAAAAGCTTTCGCGCCGGATCGCGGGATCCCGAATCCTCATGCACAAAGGCCATGAGGCCCGGTGGGAGGCCCGGTCGCTGGGCGATCGAATCCCGGCCAATGGCCAGGACCATGATGGCAAGGAGCATTCCTGTGATCCACCGTTTCATTGCTCATCTCCTCCCTTGGGGGAAGGCACAGCGGTTTGACCATGTGCCTCCCCCGGCAGATTGGGTACAGCTATTTGAACGGAGGGCATGTACCCCCCTGCTCCACCTTGACGGTGAACGGCCCAGTCGCCTGCACTTCGTTGGCAACGACCACGAAGAAAGCCGGACCAGCGGGGAAATTGAGCGTATTGGGACTCGTGCTCACATTACTGAGTTGCTCGGTGTTGGGATCCAGTGCCCCAATGAGCGGGGTGAACGCCGACGAGGTGGCGGTGATACGAACCGATCCCCCTGGCGACTGGAACTGGAACACTTTAGCGAAGTGGACGCCGCCCTGCTGATCTTGAACCTGAGGATCATTGGACGTCAGCTCACAGGCCAGCTCCTGGTTCATCTGGATTTGAACGGGCGCGTCCAGCGTCCCACCCGTGCAACCGCCTCCAGATGCGCCACACGCCTGGCACTCGAGCATGACCGTATAGGGTCCGGCGCTCTGGGGTGAATCGCCGTTGATGACGAGCGCATACTCTCCCGGCGTGGACAGTACGCCGGTATATGTGACGGGCATGTTGGGCGCTCCAGCGGATATCGCTTGGAGAAAGACGAATGGTCCCCGCTGCGCATCGAAGAAAAATAATGCCGATTGTACGGGGAAGCTCGACGATTGGGCCGTGATGATGAACGGCTGATTCGGTTGCATGGTCGTGAATGAATAGGCGTCGAAGTGAGTTCCGTCCGAAAAGGTTTGATCCGTTTGATCGATCGATCCTTTCTTCGTCTCTCCGCAACTAATGGGAGGAAATTGCTGTTGGGCAGCGATTTGACTCATCAATGTTCCCGATGAGGTCAGGACATGCCACTTCGAGCGGTTCTGAGCGGCATGTGATGGCCCGGTCGCCGATGATCCCATCATCATCAGTGGCCAGACGATGATGAGGGCCAGGAACTTTCTGCTTCTAAGCCCCCGGCTCGACCGTCGTGGCGCGGTGCCGGCCTGGCCTCGCACCTCTGAGCTCTTTGCTCTCGTCATGACGAGTACCTCCTATCGTGGAGTTCGAGGATCGGCCAATTGACCGTCCTCATCTCATAACGCGCAAATCGGTCTGGGAATGGCTCATCATCGCAGAACATCAGAATGACGCTTCAATGCCCATGAGCCATGGGGCGCCGTTAGTAGTGCAGTGTTATATCTCGACCGCACCACTCGCTTTTTCGGGTCCGAGCTTGGGAAATACACCACGCTGGCTTCCCCATCGACGAGGCAGGAGGGTGGTCTCCCGTGAGTGAGTCGTTGTGGGGTATCCGGGAGAGCCGGAGGATGACTCCTTTGCTGGCTCGTCAGTGACGGTGAGTGGTTCTTTCCGGGACGCTGAACTGATGTCTCCGACCCTCGAGCAATTGGGAGGGACTCCAGGTCGGTGTGCTGATGTATGAGCTCCAGAGGGGAAATGCTCGTCGGTATCCGGTGGGGGCGTACTCCGCTCAAATATCCAGAATCACCATGGCCCGCCACCCATCCGCGGTGCGTTCCACCTGAAAGCGATGCAGCGTGACGGCTTTCACATCGACGAGAAGCTCGTGTTTCTGAGGGTCGAGTTCTTCTCCAGAGGCTTCGGCGGCGAGCAGGGCGTGATCATCTCGTCGGTCAATGTGGACCCGGGATACGCGCAACAGGAGCCGTTCGGCATCTTTGTAGTAAATGAGCTCCTGGAGGAACTCAAACAGGAGCATATCAATGGCATCGGCTTCGGCTCGGATCGTTCGGTGCTCACGGGGGATGATGGTCGTCAGATCTTCCACCATCACGTTCATCGTCGCGTCGGCGGCGGCGATGAAGAGTTCCTCGAGCGTTTGGCCCCAGGCTTCGAAGGCGACGTCAGCAGTGGCGATGTCATCCAGGTATCGGTAGGGCATCGAGATTCTCCCTCCACATCGGGCGAACGTGATCAGCGAGATACTCATTTCGGCTATCGGCCGATCACCGCTCGCACGCGCGCAGTCGATTCACAATAGTCTCTCGGTCGTCGCTCGCGCCTTGGCCGATGAAGACCAGTTCGGTCTTTTGCGCAGCGAATTCTTCCAACTCCCATCGTCCCGTCACATAGTTGAACAGATAGCTTCCTTCGGGAAATCGAACGAATCCCTTGGCTCGATAAATGGCCGTCGGGAGTTCGGCAATGGCGTCTTCGAACTTGTCCCGATCCAAGAGCTTCTCGCTGGTGAAGGTGAAAGATTGCATGTTGACAGCAGTCTGACGAGAAGAAGGCTTGGGGCGTCCGCCAATGTCCAGACCGAGGAGTACATCGACATCGACATCGCATCGCACTGTCTTGAAGATGAGAGCCCTTTCGTTGAACGCGCGGACTTGAGCTTCGACGTCTTTCACCTGTTCCGCGGTGATGAGATCGATCTTGTTGATGAGGATGACATCGGCCGCCTCCAGTTGCGTTCGAGCGGTGTAGCCGACGGCAGGGTATTTTATACTGGCATAAGCGTCGACGATACAGATGACGCTATCGAGGCGAACCTGGGGAAGATTATCTTCGACTTCGTACACCAGAGCATCGGCCTCGGCGACGCCAGTAGCCTCAACGACGATGAACTCCGGGTGCACGGTATCAATGATCTCCGCCACCGCTGCTTCGAATTCTCCGGTGAGCGAGCAGCAGACGCAACCGCCAGCGAGTTCGACGATCTGGACATTTTCGCCCTGAATGATTTGGCTATCGATAGCGATTTCTCCAAATTCGTTCATGAGCACGGCCAATCGCCGATCGGTCGTTTCCAATATACGGCGGAGCAACGTCGTCTTACCGCTGCCCAGTGATCCGGTGATGAGAGCAATGGGTGTTTTCATCATTGATGGTCGATTATTGGTCATGGTGAGAGGAGCCATGAGTCGATGGTACAGGCTTTGATGCGCATCGGTTATCCTTTGATGTTCCCGATAGGGACGAAGCGAACAACCCGTTTACTGATTCCCGCCAGCTCGGTCGCTTCAATCACGTCATCGATATTCTTGTAGGCCGGACCAGCTTCTTCGGCGAGTCCGGAGTAGGAGACGCTCCGTACGTAAATGCCGCGCGCCTCCATCTCCTTCTGGAGCTTCTTGCCCTGGAATTGCTTCCGCGCCTTCCGGCGACTCATGGTCCGACCGCTCCCATGGGCCGTGGTATAGAACGTTTGATCGCCGCTGGGAATGCCAGCGAGGAGATAAGACCCCGTCTCCATACTGCCGCCAATGATGACCGGTTGGCCGGTTTCTCGATAAATGTCGGGAAGTCCTTCCATGCCCGGACCAAAGGCGCGCGTCGCTCCTTTCCGATGGACGAGGACATCGCGCACCTCGCCGTCAACGACGTGTTTCTCCAGTTTGGCCGTATTGTGGGCGACATCGTATACCTGATGTAAACCGAGATCGGCCGGATCCTTATGAAAGACGTCAGAGAACACCTCGCGGATGCGATGAAGGATGACTTGCCGGTTGGCGAACGACATATTGATGCCGCATTTCATGGCCGCAAAATAATCCTGACCCTCGGGCGAGTGGAAGGGCGCACAGGCGAGTTCTCGATCCAGAATCTTGATCCCGTATTTGGTCTCCATCACTTTGAGAAAGATCTGCAGGTAGTCGGTGGCGACCTGGTGGCCGAAACCACGGCTGCCACAGTGGAACATGATCACCACCTGATTGGGGAGCGTGATGCCGAACGCTTCGGCCAGCCGCCGGTCGAACACGTTCTCCGGCTTGGCCACTTGAATTTCCAGGTAGTGATTTCCCGAACCCAAGGTACCAATCTGCTTGTAACCGCGTTCCACAGCTTTTTGGCTGATCTTAGAGGCGTCAGCGCCGGCGATACAGCCTCCTTCTTCCGTACGTTCGAGATCTTCGGGCCATCCGTACCCGTTCTTGATGCACCAGCGAGCCCCTTGCTCCACCACTTGGCGGAACTCATCGTGGGAAATTCTCACAAACCCGGTGCTTCCTACGCCGGCCGGGACGCGCTGGAAGAGTTTGTCGACCAGCTCTCGCAGATGTGGTTTCACCTCTTCATACGTCAGATTGGTGAGCACGAGCCGCATGCCGCAATTGATGTCAAAGCCGATACCGCCCGGGGAGATGACGCCCGTCCGCGCATCCATGGCCGCCACGCCGCCGATAGGGAATCCATACCCCCAGTGACCATCAGGCATACAGTAAGCGTACTTGAGAATACCCGGCAACGTAGCGACATTGGTCACTTGGTCGAAGACGCCTTCGTCCATTTCCCGGAGGAGCTTTTCCGTGGCGTAGATGCGTGCCGGAACGCGCATCCCGGGCTTATGTGTGGGGGGGATCTCCCAAACGGTATCCGAAATCTTCCTGATATCTTCAGGTATCGCCATGGCTCGGTCACCTCCTCTCTCCAGCCGGGCATGGGCCTCCCCACGTCCGTCGGCTGGAGGGCATTCCTTGGTCAAACTGACGCGTGATTAGAATAAAATATAATCGCCAGTTGCCGTTCCGTCCAGCAGAAGTGGTGTTATTTGTAGACGGCGACGTCGGCTTTTCGGAGGATCTGTTGATGGTAGAAGAACCCACGCCTGAGAACGCGGGCGATAGCTTGACTGCGGCCGCCGGCGACGAGTTCGACAATATTGTGTTCCTCTGGTTGAAAGGGCTCCATGGGAATGGGGAGAATAGACTTCATCCCGGCCGCCTGGAAGAGGTCTTTCAGCCGCCGCTCAAGGTCGTCATCCTGGCCTGGCGGAGCCACCTGACGATCGCAATAATCGATGGCGGCGATGAGTTCTTCGGTCACCAGGCGATCGAGTTGCTGCTGGATATAGGCTCGTGGATCGGCGAATTTATCGATGGCCTCCTTCACAACACGCCCCAACTCTTCCAGGAAGATCATCCGCCCGGTGGGGCTGGCCGAGACCTGAATATGCAACTCCAGTTCTAATTGCCGACTCTCCAGTTGACTTCGGATGTGGACGATCTCCCGATGCAATCGCCGCGCTCGCTCTATGGCCCGACGAAGCTCATCGGGTTGGGTCCCCTGCTCTAGTGACAATCCTCGGGTGAGGTTCTCCAAGGCCGAGACGATGGCCACCGCGCGTTCGGCCACCTCATCCAGCTCACCGGGCGAAGGGAGTTCCTCTTGAAAGAAGCGGTTGAGCATCTCCCCGGCGCGCTCGATGGTCGCCTCGATGGCCTGTTTACCGGAGCTTTCCATATGACCGGCGAAGATGAGCCCCAGGAGCCGAGCATAGAGGCGATCCTCGGTCGCTGGGGAGGGGAGCTTCGGGCGTGGAGTGACAGAAGAATCTCGTTCGGGGAGCATCCACTGACGAACGTGGTCGGTGATCTCCTGAAGTCGCTGATGATCCCGCTCGGATTGCTCACGTTGCTGCTTCAGCTCGCCGACCTGTTGGGCCAGGGCGCGTTCTAATTGGTCCATGCGCGCGCGAAGGGATTGCGTCTGCTTTTCCAGTTCTGCCTGAAGATCCCGGTTCAGTCGGTCAACGGTGAGAGCGAGGTCTTCTTGTATCTCCCGAACAGAGGGAGGTTGGGGGTGACTTTGAAGTCTTTGTTCTAACTCGTCCAACCGGTCGTTAATTTTATAGATATCGAGAACGGCCTCTTCGAGGGTTCCCAACTTCTGCTCGATCGTGAGCAGCTCTTTGGTGTGGATTTGAACCGTCTGAGTGAGATCGAGACCGGTGCGCTCCGGGTCACTGGGAGCATGTTGGAGAAGGGAGAGGTTCCTTCCGGGCCTCTCGGTCAAGCCTTCCTTCTCTGTTCGGCCTGATCGGGAGATCATACCCATTCGGCGCCACCACCGCCGGCGGCGCGGCTCGAGCCGTTCCGAAGGTTGGAGCTCGTCCTCCGAAGCCTTCTGTTGAGGGCGTTCCGGTTGTCGGGACGCCTGACGCTGCCGAACATATCGTCCAGCGAATCGGGCCAGCATCACTCCCATAAGGATGGCCAGTCCAATGAGCACGGCGCGCCAGAGGGGGGACTCCAGGGCGTCGCGGAAGAACATCCTGGCGATCGCCATCAGCGAAGATGGTTCCCACTGGATGGGCATGACCCGACGCGGCCCGTGGGGTCGGACCCGGCCGGCCGCTATCGCTGCTCGCGCCACCGAAGGGGTGTCGCCAACCAATGTCGCTTCACCACCCTCGATGATCACGTTGGCCTGGCCGGCCTTTTTTGCCGCTTCTCTGAATGCGACCTGGAGAGTCAGTATCTTCTTGAAGCCGAACCATTGTTCATTGACCACATCCTGAGTCGATTCCAGCGTCGTGATTTCAGCCGATGTCTTCGGCGCCCAGATGCGAAGTCCTTCAGGAATATTGTGGAAACGAATGAACGTCCATCCAATGGGATCGCCGCGAATCGAGAGCTTTTGGGGCTCGGGATAAGTTCCTTCCCCGGTGAAGAAATGTAATCGGGATGGTTCAACGGCGATGAGGTGGCGATCCGTCTCCCAAAAAAACTTCAAGTAGTGCTTTTCGCCCTGGGCGGTGACGTGTCTCTCAGCAGCCAGTTGCCTGGCCCGCTCGGGCGTGCTCGGTTGACTCCTTCCATCAGGAAGGTGACCGATGAGATACTGGACGCTCACCGGTGAGGTGGCCGTGGCCTCGATCATCAGCGTGAGGGTGAACGTTCGTCGGAAGGGGTACCACCGTCCGGGCAGAATCTCCCCTTCTTCCCGACCAGTGGGAAGATCGCCAATGAGCTCGACATCTGGCGAGGGGAAATCGAACCGGATGAAGCGCCAGCCCCCGCGACTCATTGTGAATCGGAGTGAGACCGCAATGGGAAGTTGACCGGTGAACGAATCGCTCACATCCTGGGTCATGGAACGAGGAGCAGAGATCTCTACCGTCACGAGGGGCGAGACAGGATGGGCCATCCCACGGACGACAGATCCAACGAGGACATCGATGAAGAGGACCGCTGAGATGATCGCATAATGGCGCCTCATAGGCCTTTCTCTGGAAACGTCAACAGTCTGGCGTCCCAACCGGCAAGATAGGAAATCTCACCCTCCGACCTCTCTCCACGTTATATTCTGACCATATTTAGTGGCTGAGCGCAACCCAATCCAGTGGTGGAGAGACCGGCGACATTCACGAGGCACTGTGGGAATAGTACCAGTCAGCCATGATCGACGCGCTGAGCGTCGATAGGACGCTCTTCTCTCAGGGAATGAAGGGAGCGATGACGGAGCGCTGATGAGGATCTCAACGCCTCCTGGAGTTTCTCGACCATGCGCCGTTGGATCTCCTCTAGCCGCCCTTCTACGGTGCAGCCGGCGGCATTGCGATGACCCCCGCCACCGAAATACTCGGCGATCTTGGCGACGTTAATGGCGTCCTTGGAGCGCAGCGAGGCACGATAGACGTTGGGTCTGACTTCCTTTAAAAAAAGAACGACATCGATATCGGCTACGGCGAGGGGATAGTTGGCCAGTCCATCAGCATCCTCTTCGGTGGCCTGCGCCGCGGCCAACATCTGTTGGGTCACGGCCAGATAGGCGATGCGGCCCGTCTGGTCGCGCTGCAGGGAACTGAGGGCCAGTCCCATGAGCTTCAGTTTGCTGAACGGTTGCGAGTAATAAATGGCGCGGGAGATGCGCGCCGGATTGGCTCCGAGCCGGATGAGCTCGCTAGCCACCTTGAGCGTGCGGGCGGTCGTATTGGGGAAATGGAACGAGCCGGTGTCCGTCAGCAGGGCGGCATAAATGCACTCGGCAATCTCAGCAGTCACGCGCGCTCCCGTCGCTTTGCACAGGTTGTAAATCATTTCACCTACTGCCGACGCCGTCGAGTCGATCCAATTGATATCGCCGAAGCGAACCGTGGTGGTGTGGTGATCGATGTTGACCACGAACTGTTCGGAGAGCCCGGGAAGGCCCGGCCGATCGATGTCACTGCATTCGATGACGAAAACGGCGTCGTATTGGTGGGGGTGATCAAATTGGTTGATTCTCTGCACGCGACGGGCGCCCGGCAGCGTCTGGTATGCTCTGGGAATGTGATCGCGCATCACGACGACGGCGTCTTTGTTCAACTCTTGGAGCATGAGCATCAGAGCCAGCGAAGACCCCACACTGTCTCCATCCGGTCGAACGTGGGAGGTAATAGCAAATCGGTGTTTGCTGTCGATCAACTCAACGACTTCACTCAGCATGACTCTCTCTCAATCTTCGGGATCTTTCGCCGTCTCTGCCAGAAGTTCGTCAATTCGCGCCGCCACTTCCAGCGTATCATCATAATAGAATTTGAGTTCGGGAATGAAGCGAAGGCGAAGCCGAGGGTAAAGCTGGTGGCGGATGAAGCCAGCCGCTCGATTGAGTCCGTGCACGGTCTGGTCGATTTCCTCGCGCGATCCCGTGATGGTCACGTACACCCGGGCGTGGCGCAAATCCGGACTCACTTTGACGTGGGTCACGGTCGCCGGTTTGATCCGGCGATCCTCCAATTCATAGTGAATGATTTGACTGATCTCTTGTTTGAGCAATTCGGCCACACGAGCTGGTCGATAAGGTTTCATCGTGACGCTCCTCGCTTCACTCCTCACAGCGCTTGAGCGACTCGTTCCACCGTGAAGACCTCGATGATGTCGCCCGGCTTAATGTCGTTATAATCCTCCAATCGAATACCACACTCGAATCCTTGTTTCACTTCCGTAGCATCCTCCTTGAATCGCTTGAGCGATTGAATGGTGCCCTCGTAAATGACGACGTTGTCCCGCAGCAGGCGCGCCCGGGCATTTCGTCGCACTACTCCCTCGGTGACCATGCAGCCAGCGACGTTGCCCACCTTGGGGATATGGAAGATTTGCCGGATCTCCGCCTGTCCAAGACGGACTTCTCGCTCTGTCGGTTCGAGCAAACCTTCCATGGCTTTTCGAATTTCTTCCTCCACTTTATAGATCACCGAATGGAAGCGAATGTCCACGTGTTCTTGACGGGCCAACTCCGCCGCTCGAGGTTCAGGACGAACGTTGAAACCGATAACGATGGCCGTGCGATCCATTTGATTGGCGGCGCTGGCCAGGAGGACGTCTGACTCGGTGATAGCACCTACACCACTGCGGATGATCGTCACTTTCACTTTTGGACTGGAGAGCTTCTCCAGCGTTTGTCGAAGCGCCTCCAGGGACCCTTGGACATCGGCCTTGAGGATCAGTTGGAGTTCTTTCAGTTGTCCCGCTTGCAGGCGCTCGTAGAGTTGCTCAAGCGACGTGGCCGCGGTGACTCGGGCTCGCGCCTGGCGCTCGGCCGTCTGGCGGAGCGAGCTGATGCGCTGAGCCGTGGTCAGGTCGTCGACGACGATGAGCCGATCTCCGGCTTCGGGCACGGCTTCCAGTCCCGTCACTTCAACGGGCGTCGCGGGTGGAGCTTCAGCGAGTCGCCTCCCTCGGTGATCGAACATGGCCCGCACGCGACCAAACGTCGTGCCCACCAGAAACGCGTCGCCCACACGAAGGGTGCCCTGTCCGACGAGAATGGTGGCCACCGGACCACGCCCTCGGTCGAGCTTGCTCTCCAGGACCACGCCCGCCGCTTTTCGGTTGGGATTGGCTTTGAGGTCCAGCAAATCGGCAGTGAGCAGGATCATCTCCAGGAGCTCATCGAGATTGATGCGCTGCTTGGCCGAAACTTCCACCATGACCGTATCGCCTCCCCAGCCGTCCCACACGAGGCCGTGATCGGCCAGCTCTTTCTTGACGCGCTCGGGATTGGCTTCCGGTTTGTCGATCTTATTGATGGCGACGATGATGGGCACGTTCGCCGCTCGCGCGTGCTCGATAGCCTCGATCGTCTGTGGCATGACGCCGTCGTCGGCGGCCACCACGAGCACGACGATGTCGGTCACTTGAGCGCCGCGAGCGCGCATCATCGTGAAAGCCTCATGGCCGGGGGTATCCAGAAACACGATCTGGCGCTTCTGTCCCGGAGCATCGGGATCATCGACCTCCACGGTGTAGGCGCCGATGTGCTGGGTGATGCCTCCCACCTCCGATTCGGCCACATGGGTTTCCCGAATGGCATCCAGGAGGCTCGTCTTCCCATGATCCACGTGCCCCATGACCGTGACCACCGGCGCGCGCGGCACGAGGACCTCTTCTTCTCCCGCGGCGAGCAGCTGCTCGATGACCGCCTCTTCGGCCAACTCTTCGAAGGAGGCGAAGTGAATATCATAGCCCAGTTCGCGGCCAATCTCTTTAGCGATGTCAGGTTCCAAGGGCTGATTAATGGTGGCCATAATTCCTCGTTTGAGGAGTCGCTGCATCACGTCGCGGGGGCGGACGTCTAACTTCTCGGAGAATTCCTTCACCGTGATGCCCTCCATGAGCTTGACCGTTCGGAGTTCAGCGGTGGTTGGCTTGGCGACGGCCGCCGCGGCCGGGCGCTCTTTGACGGGTACGCGTTTTTTCACTGGTGGGCGCGGTGGGCGACGACGACGGCGACGGTCATCGCGTGGGGGCACGTACACGCGATCTGAGATATCCATGGGCTTGGGGGGCGTCTGGGGCCGCGCGGGGGCTGAGGGGCGCAGAACGGTGACTTTCATCCCCGGCGGAGATGGGGGCGTTTGGCGGGCCGGCTGTGGGGGGGACGGTTCCGTCACTTCTGCTTTCGCCGCCGCCGTGGCCGGAGGCGCAGGGGACGGCTTGGTGGCTGGAGGGGCCGCTGGAGGCCGAACTAATTTCAGCGGTGTGACTTTCACCGCAGGCTGCGGTTCGGTCGACGGCTCTTCACCCTTTGGCGGCTTTTTCTTCAATCGAACCGCTTTCATCTTCGGTGCCGGAGGCTCGGGGGGCGTCTTCTTCTTTTCGGCGCGAACGGGGGCCTCCATGGCCGCCGGCGCGGCGGGCTTTTCGACAACCGTCGGCTCAGGGGATGTTGGCTCGGTGGAAACGGTCTCCGCCGGTTTCTCCTTGACTTTCTTCACCAGACGGACTTTCGGTTTCTTGGGTTCGACTTTCTTAACGTAGTATTTGGACCGAATTTTCTCGGCCTCTTCTTCCGTGATCGAGTTAGAGGCCACGCGCACATCGAGGCCGAGACGGCGGGCGTCTTCAATCACCCGCTTGGGCTCGAGTTTGAGCTGTTTGGCGAGTTCGTAAATTCGTATTTTCCCCATAAACTTCCCTCTCAGCGCCCCGCATCAGCAGGGGATGCGGGCTCTTCAAGACGACGCTTCCAGTTCGCTCTGCGACGTTGCGGCCTGAGCGTCTCGCTCGGCCCGGGTGGGCGTTGGTTCGCTTTCGGAGTCATCTGGCGAACGGGTTGCCTCTTCTTCCCCCGATCCATCCGCTCCTGTCGGTGAAGGACGCTCTTGAGTTGACGGCCTGACCGAGGATTCGCCGCTCATCTCGCCGCTACTTGGCGGCTGGCCCACCGGGACGGACGCCTCTCGAGGGGGAGGCGCGGTAGTCGGTGACGACGTCGAAGCCTCTTGGGCTGTGGCGTCTTCCGGGGAGGGACCGGTCGAAGGGGCCATCGCTTCAGTGGTCGCCGACTCCTCAGCGGTCGCCTCTGCGGGCTCAGCCTTCGGCGGGGTGGTGGGGACAGGCTCCGTCTCTCGTGCCTGAGAGACGAGGACTGACTGAGCCACCTGTTTGAGCTGTGTGGCGCGATCCAGACTAATATCGAGTTTCTCGGCCAGTTCGTCGAGGTCGGCCTCGACCAGTTCCTCCAAGGTCGCGTATCCCTGGGCGGCGAGGCGATGCACCATATCTGCTCCGAGTTGGAGTCGAGCGACCTCCAGGGGCGTTGCACCCGGCGAGATGAGCTGTTCGATCTGGGAGGCCACTTCCCGCTTCACGTCCGATTCGCTACGAATGTCGATGTTCCAGCCCACCAGTCGCGCCGCCAGGCGCACATTCTGCCCCTGTTTGCCAATGGCCAGCGAGAGTTGGTCATCCTCGACGATGACCTCGACCTTCTTCTGCACCGGATCGATGATTTGGACCTTATTGACCTTGGCCGGACTGAGCGCATTGGCCACAAAGATCGCCGGATTCTCCGACCATTCAATGATGTCGATCTTCTCGCCATGTAGCTCCCGTATCACGGCCTGAACGCGACTTCCCTTCATCCCCACGCAGGCGCCGACGGGATCAACGTCGCGGTCGATTGAGGTGACGGCAATCTTGGCCCGCTCGCCCGGCTCCCGGACCGCTCCTTTGATCTGGACCGTGCCATCATAGATTTCGGGAACCTCCATCTCGAACAGGCGAATCAGCAATTCGGGACAGGTCCGCGAGAGGATGATCTGCTGTCCATGGGTTTCCTTGACCTCTTTGGTCACTTTGATGATCACGGCGCGAATGCGCTCATTGAGCGAGAACTTCTCCGCCTTCGACTGTTCCGACCGCGGCAACAGGGCTTCCACCGATCCCAGATCGACGATGATATCGCCCCGTTTTTCAAACCGTTTCACGAAGCCGTGAACCAACTCGCCCACTCGCTGGATGTATTCTTCGTAGATATTCTGCCGTTCGGCCTCGCGGACCTTCTGGGTGATGACTTGCTTGGCCACCTGGGCAGCAATACGGCCCATGCCCTCAAAGGGGCGCTGGATCTCCAGGATATCGCCCACCTCGGCTCCCTCGACCAACTCGTTGGCTTCTTCCAGGCTGATCTCTCGAGCGGGATCGGTGACTTCCTCGACAACCGTCATCCGGGCGAAGATCTCGATCTGTCCCGTTTCGGCGTTGTAGCGCACGTCAACATCTTCGCCCAGGTGGCGATACTGCTTCTGATAGGCCTTCAAGACGGCCTCGGTGATCGCCTCGATAATGGTTTGGGGGTCGATATTTTTCTCCCGACTCAGCAATTCAATGTTCTCTGCGATCGGGCTCGAATTTGCGCTTGCCATATATCTCCCTCTCAAACAACAAATTTGCTCATCAGCGGCATTGACTCCGTCCCCTCATGTGGGCGGCTCTGGTCATGCAGCTTCTTCTGGATCGGTGCTCCTTATTTGTGCTTTCCCCAAGCAAAAATCAGATGTGCTTTCCGGATTTGTTGATAAGGAATGCGAACGTCTTTCCCCAGTCGATGCTCGCGAATGGTGACGGTATCGCCGCTGATGCCGAGCAATTCGCCTTGGAACGTTCGGCGTCCTTCGATCTGCTCGTGAGTGTGAATCTTCGCTTCGCGTCCAGCGAATCGCTCATAATCAGCCTTTTTGTGAAGCCTCCGCTCTAAGCCGGGTGAACACACTTCCAGGATGTATCGATTCGGGATAGGATCTTCAACATCCAACATGACGCTCACATGCTGGCTCACTTGCGCACAGTCGTCGATGGTGACGCCTCCGGGCTTGTCAATGTAAAGCCGCAACGTCATATTCCGGCGCTGACCGACCAGCTCTACATGGACCAACTCGAAGCCGTCGCCCACCACAATCGGCTCGATCATTTCCGTGATCCGTTGTGTCAACTGCTCCCTCGTCATCACTGCACTTCAAAAAAAAGTGGGCCGCCGCCCACTCTCACCCATCTCCACGTGCGAATGTAACAAACTAATATAGCCAGTTATTCTCATAAAATCAAGCCAGAGATCCCGATGAGACCATCGCCCCATCTGGGAATCAAGCGATGTCGAGTGATCCCATCGAGGGATGGCGAACAGAAAGAGCCTACCGACGCGACGCCTCCGCCCGAGCCGCCAACTGTCCGCATGCCGCATCGATGTCGCGACCGCGCGGCATACGAATGAACGCGGGAACACCACGTGCCCTCACGCGCGCCTGGAAGCCAAGGACGCGGTTCATCGGGGAAGAGCGGAAGGGAAGTTCGGGACTCGGATTGTAAGGGATGAGGTTGACCTTCGCCCGGAGGCCCCGCAATAAGTGGACGAGCTGATCCGCTTCCTCGTCGCTATCATTGACGCCGTCCAACATGACGTATTCGAAGGTAAGCCATTCCCGCCGGCGAAGAGGATAGCGCCGACAGGCGGCGAGGAGTTCTTCCAGCGGCCAGCGCTTGTTCAGCGGGATGAGTCGATCGCGAAGCGCATTCGTCGTAGCCGAGAGCGAGATGGCCAGCTCCGGACGAACGGGTTCCTTGGCCAGATCGTCGATGCCTGGAACCACGCCGGCCGTCGAGAGGGTGATGCGGCGCTGAGAGATCCCCATGCCTTGGGAATCACAAAGTAGACGAATCGCCTTCATGACCTGGACGTAATTGAGCAGCGGTTCGCCCATACCCATGAGGACCAGATTGACGCCTCGAGCGGGCGGCCTCCCTACGCCATACTGATCGTTCAACAGCGCTCCCACTTGGGCGATGATCTCACCGGCCGTCAGGTTGCGTCGCCATCCGAGAACGCCGGTCATGCAGAATTGACAGGCGAGAGGACAGCCAGCCTGCGTGGAAAGACAGATCGTGTCGCGATCAGCTTCGGGGATCCACACGGCCTCAATCTGTACACCATCCGATGCCCGGAAAAGATAGCGGCGCGTCCCATCGCTGGATTGAAACACAGATGTCACCTCCAGCGAAGTGACCGTCCACCGCTCTCTTAGCGCAGCTCGCAGTGACTTAGGAAGCTCAGTCATCGCCCCGACAGCATAATTGCGCCGCTTGTATATTTCATGATAGAGTTGTCGCGCGCGATATGGGGGCACGTCGAAAGGTCGCAGCGTCTCGCTGAGTTCATCCAGTGTTTGTCCGAGGAGCTCGGTCATGACTCACTCAAAAATAAAGTATACCAGAGAGACCCCATTGGGGCTCAAGCGCCTCAGCGGAAGGGGGACACCACAGTGCCCCTCTGCCTCGCCGATCATCCCAGGTGGCTCCCCCTGGGCTTGGTCTGTGCTCGGGGGTAGAGTAAAGTTTAGAGAGATGAGGTCGATGGAACGGATATCGGCAGATGAGCCACTCGTCGTCATCGTTGGCCGGCCCAACGTGGGGAAGTCGACGCTGTTCAATCGACTCATTGGCATGCGACGGGCCATCGTCGGCGACGAGCCGGGGATCACGCGAGACCGGATTCACGGTCGGGCCGAGTGGCGGGGTCGGTCGTTCGAAGTCGTGGATACCGGCGGCATCATCCCCGACGAGGAGGCTCATATCCCGGCGAGCATCCTGCGACAGGCCCAGGCGGTCATCGATATCGCCGACGTCGTCCTGATGATGGTTGACGTTCGGCAAGGGATGACCCCGGTCGATCGGGAATTGGCGCGCCTTTTGCATCGATCGGGCGTCACTGTTTTCGTCCTCGCCAACAAAGCGGACACCCCAAATCTGGAGGTGCAGGCTGAGGAGTTCCGTCAACTGGGATTCGCGCACGTCTTTCCTATATCGGCCGAACACGGTCTGGGCGTCGGCGACATGCTCGATGTCCTGATCGAACATTTGAAACCAGCCCGACAGGTGGCCGAGAGATCCAGCGAGCCGGAGATTCGAGTGGCCATTATCGGTCGGCCCAACGTGGGGAAGTCGACACTGGTCAACCAACTGGTGGGCGCCGAGCGCGTCATCGTCGCTCCCGAACCGGGCACGACGCGCGACGCTGTGGACACCGCACTCGAGCTCGACAGCACGCGCTTCCGCCTCATCGATACGGCCGGCATTCGCCGGCGGAGTCGAGTAACTCTCCATGCCGAGAAAATCGCCGTGCTCATGGCTCGCAAACATATCCAGCGGGCTGACGTCGCCGTATTGCTCATCGACGCCGTGGAGGGTCCAACAACACATGACGCTCGCATCGCCGGATATGTCCACGAAGCGGGGAAGTCGCTCATCATCGCCGTCAACAAATGGGATCTCATCGAGCATAAACGTCGGGCGGCCGTCGCCTGTGAGCAGGCTATCCGTCAGCGGCTGAAGTTCATCGAATACGCGCCGGTGATCTTCATTTCCGCACTCACCGGACAACGCGTGACGCGCATCCTCAACCTCGCCCGAAAGGCCTTCGCCGCTCGCTTCCAACGCGTCCCCACGGGCGAACTCAATCGATTCTTCCACACATACTTGGCCGAGCCGGGCGTGTTTCCTGGCGGCCTTCGGATTTACTACATCACCCAAGCGGCGGTCGACCCGCCGACGTTCGTCGTCTTCACGAATCACCGGAAGAAACGGCTCCCCATCTCCGTGGAGCGCTATCTCATCAACCGCCTTCGTGAGAACTACGAGTTCTTCGCCACGCCCATCCGCATCAAGCAGAAGCCGCGGACGTGAGCGAACAGGCTCTCCAGGATGGTCGAGTTCGAGAATAGATGACGTGGGCCGAAAGGCGGGCCCACAGAGCGAGAGTGGGGTTTGGAGAGCGAGTCCGAAAAGGAGATCGCTTCGACGGGTTATCAGGGCCCGGGGCGACGCACTCTCTCCGTTTCCATGATGGGATTGAAGATGATGAAATCTTGATCACCTGCATCGGCGATGAGTCGCCCATCGTTCAAACGCGCGACCACCAGAATACGCGCCGAGTCGGTCCGCAGAGTGGTGGGAACGACCCATTCGAACTGCCGAGCGCGGGCAGGCAGCGAAGGGGCCAGCACGGAGGGAAAGGTGACTCCTCCATCGAAGGAGAGGCGAATTTGTTGTTGACGAACATCGACGCGGTCATCCACTCGCCACGTGATGGTCAACTGCGCGCCTCCCTTGACGACATACCGATCATTGGGGTTGATGACGTCGATGAGCGATGAGGCTTTGTCCACGATCATGAAGCTCTTTTCGTCGAGACCAAATCCCACATCATTGAAGGCCAATACGCCGATGCTCGCCGAGTCCGTCAACGCGTCGGGTACCGTCCACTCGTAGCTCCGACGATCGCTGGGGAGACCAGAGACGATGGACTGCGGCAGGGCGCCTGAGCGCGGGAAGAAGAGGATGTCAAAGCTCGTGGCGTTCACCGCCTCCCACTGGATGATCAGTGATTCGCCAGGACTCACGACCTCACCTCCTTGGGGTGACACGAGCGTCACCGCCGGGAACGAGGGCGGCGAGACGCTCACCGTCGTCGTGTAGATCCAATCGCCCAGTCGGGTACCATCATTATTCGAGGCATTCCCCGCCGCATAAAAGGCCACCGGCCCTCTATCCGTCTCTGGCGCGATCCAATCGAACGTCCAACGAGCGCCGCTCGGTCGACCGGCGAACGTCCCGGCTTCAGTATGCTCAACATAAAGCCGACCGTCGGCTCCTTCGATCAGTTGCGTATGGAGAGGATCGGTGATGACGAACTGTCCGGCTGGCTGATCGGTATCGGCCGTCAGGGCAGTCACTTCAAATCCCCATCGTCGCTGCCCGGGATGAGTCACTTGGATAGTGATCGGGTATCGCTGTCCCGGTTCATAGCGCGATGGTGCCTGAATAGTCATGAAGCCGATTCCCTGATTGGGCGTTTCTCCAAACGAGTCGTGGCATTCAGTACAGTTGCTCTCTCCCGGCGCATTGGTGAATCCGGGGAGCGGTCCGGTCGAGAACGCCACAGCGAGGCTGGCCGCCGAGAGCGCGATGAAGATGGTGATCAGTTTGGTGAGCCGTTGTCTCTTCTCATGCCGTGACATGTGCATCGGACTCTATTTGCCGGAATGAGTGGTGAGGGCGATGAGTTTTTCTCGACCCCATCGAGATGGCTTTCCGTCCAGCGTTCATAAGGCGGGAGGCTCATCCCCGTTTGACATTTCCCATCCACCCGGTAGTGAGGCGGGCCGGCTCCGAGGCGCGAACTGTCGGGTGGGGAGGCGGACTCGCCTCCCCACGACGCGCCGCCTGGACCCTCCAATCCGCCCGTCGAGGCGATCTGCGCTCAACCAGGACTCTAGCCACCCATCGACTAAAGGAACGGAATGAGCTCGAAAGAACCGCCCAGCAGCTCGGTGGCATCAACTTCCAACCATCGTTCCAGAATGGTGGCGTAGATCGAGCGAAAGTCGATGGTGAACTTGGTATCATCCACGCTGCTCAAATCGGTCAAATCGGGGTGCTCGCCGAAAATACCGCCATTGATCGGGGTCCCAAAGACGAATTGTGGTGCCGAAGCGCCATGATCCGTGCCTTGATTCCCGTTCTCCCTCACCTTTCGACCGAACTCGGACCAGGTCATCATCAGGATCCGATCGTCCTTCCCCAGCCGCTGCATGTCTCGGTAGAACGTATTGACGGCATCGGCGAGATAGCCCAGCAACTGAGCGTGACGATTGGCCTGTCCTTGGTGAGTGTCAAACCCTCCGATGCTCACGTAGAGAATTCTGGTGCCCAAGTCGCCGGCGATAATTTGAGCCGCTTGTTGCATGGCTCGAGCCAGAGGATTGTTCGCCGCGTAGGTGATATTGGGATCCGGCGTATACCTCTGAATGCCTTGCTGGAGGGTCACCGAACTCTCGAAAGCCTCCAGAGCCGTTTCGCGGATCTGCTCGTAGAGGACGCGCTGGGGCGCTCCTTCCTGGTTCAGGGCGAGGAAGGTCTGGATCCTGTTCTGCGCATCTCCCGGGAATCGGGGATCCGTCTGGAACTGATAGGTTTCCACATTTCCAATGGCCGGCACGGCGATGCGATCGGCCCGGAGAGTGAGGGGGAGCCGCCCACCAGCCAGCGAGACGGCGATCAGGGGGTTGTCATTGGATGGGAAGGCAGCATCCAGATAGTCGCCTAACCAGCCCGTCGCGTCCGGTCGATCGGGATTGGCCGTATGCCAGATATCCATGGATCGGAAGTGGGAGCGGTTGGGATTGGGATAGCCGACGGATTGGATCACCCCCATTCGCCCCTGATCGTAGAGTTCTTTGATCGGAGCTAGGCTGGGATGTAATCCCAGTCCGGTGCCTCCGGCGTCCGTTCCGATGGAGAGGATCTCCCCTTCGGGGATCTCCAGCGTGCTACGAAACTGTCGATAGAGTGAGGCATTCTGCCCACTCAATGGAATCACGGTGTTCAACCCATCATTGCCTCCGGCCAATTGGATGACCACCAGAGTGCGGTCGTTCTCGCTGAGCGCTGCCGCTTGCGTCAACGTACTATTGGCCGCCATGGCCAGGTGACGCATGAAGGCGCGCCCGCTCAATCCTACGGTCACCAGGGTGAAGCCGCTCTTTTTTATGAACTCGCGTCGTGTTGTCTTCCCCATAGTCACTCTCCTTAACTCAGTTGAAATTCGGGCATGGTCATGATCAGATGGATCAGCCCGCGAACCTTCATATTGACGAAGTTGCGAGGAGTGTTCTCCGTGGCGTTCTCGCTCGGGGCATTCAGATAATCAATGAGCGTCTGCCGCTGTCCGGGCGAGAGAGGTGCCTGAAGCAGTAAACGGGCGAAGAAGTCGACGATCTCGCTGGCTGAAGCTCCTCGCAGATCGTTCTGATCCATGATCCGATCCACATCGATGCCACCTTGGCGCGCCTGCAATCCGGTGGCGATGGCGTTGGCGAAGTTGAACCGTGCCAGGTCGAAAGTCGTGTTGATCCAATTCAATCCCTCCTTCCAACCACTCACATCCGGAGGGAAGAGGAGATACTGTCCCATGCCAATCATGGCATTGATGAGCGTTCGAACCAGGAGTCGGTTCTTGCTCAAACTGTCTGGTTCCCCGGATTGCCGATCGAAATTGAGGAGCCGGAAGGCGCCCACGATATACTCGGTGGGACTCTTGACGTGCGCTTTGAAGGCCCGTTCGGAATAAAACGCCTCGGAGACTACGTTGCCCGGCGTGAAGATGGTCCGCAGCATGTTGCGAATGCTGTAGGGTTGTTCGCCATGAGCCCCATCGAAGACATCCGCCAAGGCATTGATGATCTCCGGTTCAGGATCGTCATAGCCGAAGAAGATGAACAGTCGATAGCCCAGGAATCGGCCCACGGCGCTCTGCTGTTGTCCTGGATTGCGATGCCGGACGATGTTATCGAAGATGAAATCGGCGTTGGTGCCGCCACGCTGACCCAAATGTTCATAGGGCCCAAAATCGTGATTCCGCGCGTCGAAGACGAACTGGCGGGGGAAGGTGCTCTGATTCCTCCGACCACGAAGGATCGTCCAGCCGGTGAGCGCGCGAGAGGCTTGACGAATGTCGCGCTCGGTGTAATTGGGAACTTTCGCCACGACATCTTCTACGCCCATGGAGAAGAGTTCATGAAGTTCGCGCGCGTAGTTCTCATTGGTGCCAACCTCGCTGTTCAGCTTGCGATTGAGCCAGTTATCGAGCCAGAACAGCATGGCCGGATCTTTAGTCAAATACTCCAGAATGAGGCGGAAATTCCCCAGGGGGAAAGGGCTTCGGGGATTGGGTCTCATGATTTGACCGGTCTCGGGTTCGAAATTTCCGCGGAAGTTCTCATTCTGGAGATACATTTGCCGGGGATCGGGGAGGCCGGCGATGGAGGTGGCAAACAGGTTGTGCCAGAACAGCGTCATCTTCTCCACTAGCGGTCGCTTGGTGGTGATCATGGCATTGAGCCACCACCGTTCCAGACCGCCGATGAACGTCCCTCGCATCCGGTTGAACTCATCGACGGGAAGATCCAGCATACTCACCAAGTCTTCATCTGGCTCGACATCGGGGTATTTCTCAAAATTGATCAGGTCGTCGACGGTGGCTTCGAGTCCTCGAGCAACTTTTTGCTCAATCTCATCCGGATGGGCACCGAAGCCAGCTCGTCGGAGCAGGTGAGCGATCTGGTCATACTTGTCTAAGGGCATATGACTTCCTCCTTTAGTTACATGTCAAGCATTCATAGAGTGGCTCGTTTGGTTGAGACGAGGTCATCGGCTCGAAAGTCTTGAAAATTTTGACGCCGAGTTCCATCGTACTCGCATGCAGTCCTGAAGTTAAACCACCTCAATGGAGGCAAGACCATCGGCGGAACCGTATGGGCTCTTCAAGTACCGGGCCCTCGTTGTAAATTCTCTTCCATTGTATACCGATGAGGCCGAGGAGGTCAATAATTTTTTCCTCTCGCCCCGCGTCATTTTCGGCTCGCTATCCATCGACAGCGGGGAAGGGGACTGGTAAAATCGAACCTTCACTTGAGAGATGCGAGCTTCATCACCCGTGGAGAAGGCACATTATGGCATTAGCGCTGGAAGGCATTCGAGTCCTCGACCTCTCGCGATTGTTACCCGGTCCCTATTGCTCGATGATCCTGGCCGACCTCGGCGCCGAGGTCATCAAGATCGAGGAGCCAAACTGGGGCGACCCCACTCGTTGGACTCCGCCACGAAGGAAAGATGTGAGCATCGCTTTTCTCAATCTGAATCGAAACAAAAAGAGCGTGACTCTCAATTTGAAACAGCCACAAGGGGTAGAGATCTTTCGCCGACTGGCCCAACGCGCCGATGTCATCCTGGAGGGATTTCGGCCCGGCGTGGTGGATCAATTGGGCATCGGATATGAGGACATCAGACAACTCAATCCGCGCATCATCTATTGCTCGCTCAGTGGTTATGGTCAAGATGGGCCCTATCGTCATCGAAGCGGTCATGACCTGAACTACATCGCTCTGGCCGGCGCGCTGGGACTCACCGCCGACGAGCAGGGCCGGCCCGTCATTCCCGCCGCCCAACTGGCCGATTTGGGCGGAGCCATGGCCGCGACCATCGCTATCCTGGCCGCTCTGCTGGCCCGCGAGCGATTGGGTCGAGGACAATATATCGATGTCGCCTTGCTCGACGCTGCGCTCGGCTTGCTCCCCGTGGCCGCCGCGAGCGTGTTTGCCGGACAATCGCTTCCGGTGGGCGGGCGCTTCGGGTTGAATGGCTTGTTCCCCTTCTATTCCGTGTACGAGACGAAAGATGGCCGCTATCTGGCCGTCGCTCCCCTCGAGCCTAAATTCTGGCAGAATCTGTGTCAGGCATTAGGCCGACCCGATCTGTCTGACAAGCAGTTTGCTCAAGGAGAGGAACGCCAGGCACTGTTTGATGAGTTGCGTCGTCTCTTTCTCACCAAATCTCTGAACGAATGGCGGGAGATTCTCGACCGCGCCGACGTGTGTTGCGAACCGGTGTTGAGCCTGGAAGAAGCGCTTCACCATCCTCAGATCGCACATCGTCAGATGGTCGTTCAGATGACCCATCCTGATGTGGGGGATGTGAAGTTTCTGACGCTCCCCTTTAAGCTCTCGGAGACGCCAGCGACGATTCGCACGCCGGCACCCCGCTTGGGTCAGCATACGGAGGCCATCCTGCGGGAGTTGGGGTACACCGATGAGCACATTCGCGCTCTGAACAAAGCCGGAGTGACGAAGGCCAAAGGAGGAAGCGTTCGTCATCTCCTCGCTAAGATGGTGCTCAAAATCGTTGGCGAGTGAACCCCGATCATGAGCAGGTGGACGCTGGATGGCCAGTCATTCCCCTACCGATGGGAACCGGAGAGCGAGGCGCGCGCCTGCTCGGGCGACGCGCTCACCGAGCTGCTCCACATTGCTCCATATGGGGTTCCTCAGCAGGCGGGCGAGGAGATGGAGGCGTCATCACCGTCACCGGATGACATGGTGAACCGGCACTCGCCTCAATGGCGCACCTGCGGTTGTGAGGTGCGGGGATGCGCATTTTGTGTTTCGACCAATTCCCGAGCCCGCTCGGCGGCCTTGACGACGGCTTTGATGAGCGTCACGCGGAGCTTCCCTTCTTCGAGTTCCAGCAGGCCGTCAATCGTGCATCCGGCCGGTGTGGTGACGACATCTTTGAGCAGAGCCGGATGGGCCTTTGATTCCAGGACCATACGCGCGGCGCCCAGCATCGTCTGGGCGGCCAGCAGCGTGGCGATATCTCGAGGAATCCCCAGTTTCACGCCCGCCTCGGCCAGCGATTCGATGATGACGTAGAGATAGGCTGGACCGCTGGCCGAGAGGCCGGTCACCCCATCCATCAGCGATTCATCGATGAACACCGTCTCTCCAACCGCTCGAAAGATCTCCTCGGCCGTACGGAGATGTTCGTCTTGGGCATAGAGCCCACCGCAGAGGGCCGTCATCCCGGCTCCGAGCACGCAGGGCGTGTTGGGCATGGCTCGGACTACGGGGACTGGTGCTCGGAGGCGCGCCTCGACAAACTGGGTGGTGACCGAGGCGGCTACGGTGATCACCAATTGTTGAGGAGTGACCACTTCAGCGATCTCTGTGAGCACACGATCCATGTTTTGCGGCTTGACGGCGAGGAGGATGATATCGCGCCCGTCGACGAGGCGGCGATTGTCAGTCATCGCTTCGATGCCCAGTCGCTCTCTGATTCGCCCGAGCGACTCTTCGTGAGCCACGCTACCGGCAATGTCTTCGCGACGAACATCGCCTTGCTTAAGCAATCCCATCACCAGTGCTTCACCGAGCTTTCCCACGCCGAGAACAGCGAGCTTTTTCCCTGTGAGCATATCAAGACCTCGCTCTGAATCAACCGGCCTTCCACCCGTTGGAGGAAGGCTCTTGCTCCGACGCCTGGGAGCCGTTCCCATACGCCTTCATATTCTCCCCCGACGCCGAATATAGAAAGCCAATAGCATAGAGCATTCCGGGGTGAATGGCAAACTCCTGAGAACGCGCTGAGGCGAGGAGACGAGTCGTCCTCCAACGCGTCCCAGGGGATCGCTCGGGGGACCGTGGCGTGAGAGCAAACCAATGAAGCGAATGGATTCGTCCTGACGGGCAGTGGCGCGTCATTCCCTCCGCGCCCATGTCAGGGGACAACCGAGATGGATCAACGCCACTCTCTCTGGAGGTTGGGGCGAGAGAGGGTGTGCCCCGGCGGGCCGCAACGATCCAGATGGATCAACGTCACTCTCTCCGGAAGAGCTTCAGGAAGTCCTCTAACGGCGCGGGAGGGATCTGCGCCGTTTCGAGATTCTCCTCGACGTGCGCCACCTGGCTCATTCCCACCAGCGCCGTGGTGACGCCGGGCGTTGAACGGACGAACTGAATGGCGCGTTGGGCATCCGTATCCAGCCCACTGAGACATTCGGCCACAAATGCCGGCAATCCTCGCGCCAATCGACTTTGTAAAATGGAAGCGCTGGTCATCACAATGATTCCCAGGCGGGCGGCCGCTTCCAGCGTGGAGAGCATTTCACCGTCATAGGGTTGGTTGCGTCTCCCCAACGCTTCGAGCATTCCCAGGTTATAAGGGAGTTGAATGACGCGGAAGTGATGGTCGATTCCGGCGATGTCGCGGGCGAGGTCAACCAGATCTCGGAGCGAGAGATAGTCAGGGGCTTCGGGCGGTTGCCGGAATCCATTCCAGGTGGCCACGCCATATAGGCGAATTTTCCCCTCCGCCACCTTCGCTTCCAGGAACTCGAAAGCGGCGCGCAATCGCTCGGCGAACGCGGCACGGGGGATCTCTCCGAGTTGCTGTTCCGGGTTGTGCACGTAGTAGATATCGATACATTCGAGCCCCAGGTTTTCTAAGCTCGTCTCTAATTGATGCTCTAGATATCTCGGAGTCATGCAATGCCAGCCGCCACCAGTGAGGTCGGCTGGCGTGATGATACCCGGATCGAAGAAGGTCTCTTTCATGTACCGGGCAGTGTCAACCGGTGGCGCTCCATCGAAGGGGATATACCCACCCTTGGTGGCGATAATGAGTTCATCGCGCGCCGCCCGATCCTCTCCAAAGAGCATTCGCAGTGCCTGACCGATCGCCCGCTCGCTCCGTTGGAAGCGATAATTGATCGCCGTGTCAATGACATTGCAGCCGAGCTCAACGGCTCGGATGATGGCCTGGCGATAGCGAGCGTCGGTTTCGTCATCATAGCCACCCAGATAGGTTCCCAGGCCGATCGAGGAGAACCATAATCCTCGTTCCTGGCGAAAGTGTCCCGGCGCGACTCGGTCGGCGAATCGATGGCGGTAGCGAGCCGTTCCTTCGGCGGTCGCCCAAGATGTGCTCATGAGAATTCCTCCATAGATTGGGGAGTTATTGTAGCAGACATCCTCCCGTTTGGTCGGGGGTCATTGAGGGGCGAGGAAGGAGAGGGGCTTCTCCCCTTGTCCCTTTCCACATGCTCACCCGAAAGGAGAGGAGGGAGCGGTGTTCCTCTCGGTCGCCTCTCGGTCTTTCTAGGCGTTGGCACCATTCCGAGAGCGGGCCAGTGCCCGTCGTATCCCGCGAACGGCTTGCCGAATGCGATGCTCATTTTCAATGAGAGCAAATCGAACATAACCATCACCGTAATGTCCGAATCCGATGCCCGGCGAGACGGCGACCTTGGCTTCGCGTAGCAGGAACTTGGCGAAGTCCAGCGAGCCCATGGGGCGGAAAGGTGAGGGAATCTCCCCCCAGATGAACATAGTGGCGCGAGGTTTCTCAATCGACCAACCAATCCGCGCCAGGCCGTTGATCAGGACGTCGCGTCGCCGGCGATAAGTATCGCAGATCTCCTGGACGACGTGCTGTGGACCATTCAGGGCCTGGATGGCGGCGATTTGAATGGGCTGGAAGATGCCGTAGTCTAAATAACTTTTCAGGCGGGCCAGCGCGGCGATCATCTCCGCATTTCCGACGCAAAAGCCCACTCGCCAGCCAGGCATATTATAGCTTTTCGAGAGGGAGAAGAATTCAACACCAACCTTCTTAGCCTCGGGAACTTGCATGAAGCTCGGCGCTTGATACCCGTCGAAGCAGATGTCGGCATAGGCCAAGTCATGAATGATCAGGATCTCGTGTTCTCGGGCAAAATCCACGATTCGCTGGAAGAACTGGAGATCGACGACTTCCGTAGTGGGATTGTGCGGGAAGCTCAAGATGAGGAGTTTCGGTTTGGGCCACGTTTGGCGAAACGCCTCTTCCAGATGGGCGAAGAAATCCTCGCCTGGGATGAGCGGTACGCTGCGTAGATCGCCACCGGCGATGATCACCGAGTACTGATGAATCGGATAGGTGGGATCGGGGCACAACACGACATCGCCACGATCAATGATCCCCAGGACGAGGTGAGCGATGCCTTCCTTGGCGCCCATCGTCACAATAGCCTCGGACTCCGGATCGAGATCTACACCGTAGCGGCGACGATACCAGTCGGTGATGGCCAGGCGGAGCTTGTAAATCCCGCGGGAGACCGAATAGCGGTGATTCCGGGGATTGCCGACCGCCTCGATGAGCTTGTCCACGATGGGAGCGGGCGTCGGGCGATCGGGATTACCCATGCTCAAGTCGACGATGTCTTCACCGGCCCGGCGCGCGCGCATTTTCAGCTCGTTCATCACAGAGAAGACATACGGTGGCAACCGTTTGATGCGATTAAACTCCATATGACTCATCCTCAGTATTTCTCATTGCACGTATGAATATAACCCGAGCAGGAGGTGGGCACAACGTTTCTGAGGACCTCATCAACACTGCTCGCCAGGGGAACAGTAGGGCTGAATGGGCATCGGCGTTCCCTTGACTTCCCGTCAGTTCTGGCTCATAGTATGAGATTGATGGCTGGAATTTGAGAAGATGAGGATTTCATATGTTTGGTTCGTTGGGCTGGCCCGAGTTGTTGTTCATTTTGATCATTGCTCTGATCATTTTTGGGCCGCGAAAACTCCCTCAATTGGGCCGCACGCTGGGAGAGAGCCTGGCTCAGTTCCGGCGGGCGTCAGAGGATTTCAAGCGCTCCTGGGAGGAAGAAATCATCCTGGAAGAGAAACGCATGCGCACGGCCATACCAGACGAATCACCATCTGAATCGAAAGATGAGCGGTCAATCGCATCTGAGAACTGAGGTGGAGGAAGAGGCCCAAGACGAGTTGGCCGGGACGGAAATGTCACTGCTGGAGCATTTGGAAGAACTGCGCCAGCGGCTCATTCGTTGTGCCCTCGCCGTCGGAATCCTCTTCGTCATGAGTTGGTTTTTTGCCGATCATCTTTTCGGGTTCATTCAAAAACCGGTCGTGGAGGCCTTGGCCAAGGCACAAAGTATGCAACTGGCGACCGTCGTCCGGCCACTCAGCGTGGAGTCGCTTCAGGAAGGCGATACGGTACAATACACCTTCCCAGTCGAGAGTACGCTGGGAGACATCCCCATTCCGGCTGGCGTGACCATACGCGGTCTGGTGCAGAAGAAGGGGGATAAGTTAGTCGTCGTCACAACAGAGAAACTGGTCGTTCGCGATGTCGTCATCCCCCCGGGGACGGTCCTCCCCATCGAGATCGAGGTGAACAGTCCGAGTGAACGATTGATCATCGACACGGTGCCCGGAGCATTTTATCTCTATATGCGCGTGGCCTTCTATGCGGCGATCGCCTTCGCGATGCCTTTTTTGCTTTACCAGTTATGGGCGTTCATTTCCCCTGGGCTTTATCGGCATGAGCGACGTTACATTGCTCCCTTCATCATCCTGGGGACGATTTTCTTCGTCTTGGGCGCGGCATTTGGATACTACGTCGCGTTCCCCCGCGCCGCCCTTTGGTTGCTCCAGTTTGCTCATGGCTTTCGACCCCTGATCAAAGCCAATGAATACTTCGACCTCATCATCGTCATCATGCTGGGATTGGGATTGGTCTTCCAGATCCCGACCGTCACGCTGTTCTTGGCTCGCATGGGAGTGGTCACGCCGAAGAAGATGATTCAGCCGTGGCGCTACGTGATCGTGGGCATTACTGTTCTGGCGGCGGTCATTTCACCCACGGGCGATATCCCCAACCTTCTGGTTTTCGCTCTGCCTATGCTGATCTTATATGTTCTGAGCATAGGCATCGCTTGGGCTTTCGGAAGACCGCGAGACGGAGAGGCCAGATGACCAGAGGAGCGGGCCGCACCCCGGTAGAGAGAGGTGTGGGGGTGAGTCAGGTTGACCGGATATTCCCCAACCATTATACTTTGAAACCGTAGAGTGAATTTTCGTGCGAGGGAGTGAGGCTATGGTGAGCATGGGCAAAAGGTGTGGATTCCTCTCCGTCATCGCTCTCTTGATCATGGCTCTGTTGACCCCCGTCTCTGGATGGACGCCGACGTCTCCCAAGGACGGGCACAAACAGAAGCAGAAGGCACAGAGCAAGCGGGAGAAGCGGCGCGCCAAGAAGCGGCGGCGCGAATTGAGCGAGGTCTACAAGCGCTGGCTGGAGGAAGACGTCCGGTGGATCATCACTGAGGAGGAGCGAAAGGCGTTCAAGAAGCTAGAGACCGACGAGGAACGCGAGCAGTTCATCGAGCAGTTCTGGCTCCGGCGCGATCCCAATCCCGATACCCTGGAAAATGAGTACCGTGAGGAATATTATCGACGCATCGCCTATGCGAACCAGCATTTCTCCTCCGGCATTCCCGGTTGGAAGACCGATCGGGGTCGGATTTACATCATGTTCGGTCCTCCCGATAGTATCGAAAGTCATCCGGCCGGCGGGAGTTATGATCGGCCGTTCTGGGAGGGTGGCGGGACGACGAGTACCTATCCGTTCGAGATCTGGTTTTATCGCTATATTCCCGGCGTGGGGAGCGGGATCGAGATCGAGTTCGTCGATCCCACCATGTCGGGAGAATACCGCATTGCTCGCAGTCCTGATGAAAAAGATGCGCTGTTGTTCGTTCCCAATGCTGGATTGACGTTAGCCGAACAGTTGGGACTGGCTAGCAAAGCCGACCGTCCCTTCTTCTCCCCGGGCAACCGCGAGCGCTATCCACTGATGCATCAACGGGTCCAGGACATGCCCTTTGAGCGGCTCGAATTGTTGGCCAAACTCCAACGACCGCCTCAGGTGAAATTCCGCGATCTGGCTACTATTGCCGATGCCGAGTTAACGGTGGAATTCGATGTCCTGCCGTTTCAATTGCGGACCGACTACTTGCGCATCATGGATAACTCTATCCTCACCGTGTTCACCATTCTCATCGAGAACCAGGATTTGGCGTTCAAAAATGTCGGAGGTATTTTGGAAGCCAAGGTCAACATTCATGCCCGCATTCGGCCGGTCACGGGACGTCGACCCTACCTGTTTGAGGATGTGGTCACTCAGAAATATACCGATGATGTCTTCGACATCGGTGTGCGACAGAAGTCCATCTACCAGCACAAGATCACCCTTCCGCCGGGAAACTATGTTGTTGATCTGGTGTTGCGCGATGTCAACAGCGGTCGCACGGGCGTCGTTCATCATGGGATCGAGGTGCCACGATATGCCGAAGGACAGCTCTCTACGAGTTCCCTCATCCTGGCCGATAAGATTGAGCCTCTTCATGGGCGGCTGGCGGCGGGACCGTTCGTGTTGGGGAACCTGAAGGTGCGCCCGAGTGTGAACTCCCGGTTCAAACAGGGACGACCGGTGGGGGTCTACATGGAAGTGTATAATCCGGGTATTGACCAGACGACGCTCAGGCCGGCCGTGGATATCGAGTACATCATCTCTCGCGACGGCCAGGAAGTCATGCGGGTGAAGGAGGATGGTCAGAGTGGATTGTCTCGCTTTACAACGCAGGAGATCACACTCGCCCGGTTGCTCCCGGTCGATACACTTGATCCCGGAACCTACACTCTGGAGGTTCGCATCACCGATCATGTGAAACAGACGACGGTGGCTCCCAAGACACAATTCACTATTTTCGCCCCCTCAGAGGAGGCACTTGCCGGGCAATAGCTGCCCGAGTGGGTTCCTGGGAATGAGCGAATGAAGGCTTGAGGGGCCTCTTGGAGCGCCGACGAAGGGGCGAACCGCCCGCGAGAGGGCGCTCTGGTGCGTCAGTCGAAGAAAACGAGTTGATGCTCGAATGCCTCTCTCAAGTGGTCTACTTCAATATCCCCTCGCTTCTGCTCCAGTATTTGGAATACGGCAGAAACGAAAGTGGCGAATTGAATCACCGCCTGACGGATGTCCAGATACCAGTACATCCCTTCGCGTAAGGCCTGAAGCTTCCATCCTGCCGGGAGCTTCTTTGCCGCCTGGTCCAAAATAGACGCCGTCGCGTTCAACCCCAAGGCGATCTCCAGTCGGGCGCGGATGATGCCATCAAAAGCGCCGGTTAACATCCGGAGTAGCTCCTGTGAGGTTTTCATCGCCAGTTGTACGTCAACCCCATCTGCCTCATGGGCCTGTTGGGTGAGTAAGGCCTTCACGACATTCACCAGCTTCGTGAGCGTCAGCTCTTTGGCAATGAACATGTCAGCTCCCGCCTGAAATCCGCGCAAGATGTCAATGACGCGGGTCCGCCCCGTGAATAATATAACCGGAAGCTGATGGGTTGCCGCGCTCCGTTTCAGTTGCTCGCAGATCTGAATGCCATCAATATCAGGGAGGAGCAAGTCAAGAATGATCAAATCCGGCCGCTGCTCGGACGCCAGTGCGAGACCATCGGCTCCCTGTGTGGTGGTGAGAATATCATAACCGAGGCGCCGGAAGACCCGGGAGAGAGTCTGGCATTGGACCGGCGAGTTATCGATGATGAGTAGTTTCTGAGAGTTCATACGGAACGTCCTGGTCTGCGCATGGCGTCTAATTCAAAAAACACGATAACATCCGCCACGCCGGGCATCCAGCCACATCTCCGCGACTTCCGGCGAAGCTCATGTGATTGATAGCAAGCACCGTGCCGCGAGGATGTGCCCGAGGTTCTTCAGACAAGCCCCATCAAAGCAATGGGTTATATGTCTTGGGGATGAATGGTGAGGGATGGCGACGAGGAGATATTTCACCGGCGAAACGCCTCCTTTTCACCAGTGATACATCCGGTGACCCCACGCAAAGTCCAGGCGTGACGGTGACATCGCATGGCCCTTCCCAGCAACGTCACCGCTCGTCCCTCGTTGGCCGATTCAGCGTTCGGCAACAACGGCCGTTCGACCCGCCATCGTTCAGTTCAATAGAGCCGTGCCGGTCCCCCTGAGATGATGAAGAGGAGGAGCTGAAAGGCAGTCCCCGGTACCGTGAGGGGAACGGGGGTGAAGAGTGGCCAGGAGTTCTGGGTAGAGGAGAACGTCCCGCCGAATCGGAAAACGGGTCCAAAACGCGAAGGGAACCCCTTGCTCCTCGGACCGCTCACCATGCCAATACCCGGTGATGTGGGTTTGCCCGCGTGACTCTCCCGGCCCGTGGTGGAGATCGTGCCCGGTTTGTCCGGCCGGCCAGCATGGCTCTCGCGAGCGGGGACGAGCCTGGTTGGAACGAGTAGAGTTGATGCAAGGAGCACGAAGATGAGTAGCCGTTTCATGATGTTCCTCCTCACTATGCGGTGTTCCGGGCTCGCTACGTTAGATGACCTTGACGGCGAGACGTTGCTCCACAGTGGCCGTGTTGTCGGGAGAATTACACATTATACTTCCTTCTCAACATCGTGACATAGGCTTTCGTGACGCCCAATAGTTTGGCCGCTTTCACCTGACTCCCTCCCGCGCGATTGAGCGCTTCGGCGAGGAGGAATTTCCCCAACGCTTCGTGAGCTTCGCGCCACGTGGGGAGGAAACTACTCCTGATCATGAATACGCCTCCAGAGACCTTTATCTTCTCCGCATCGAGCAGCTTCTCGACCCGCTCCATTTGTGCCTTGAGGTGCGCATCGCTGTAATGCTCCATCAGCCCTTGAGCGCGTTCAAAGTATTCATAAGCGCGCGTCCCGTCACCCTTACGGGCATGGATCTCGGCCAGATAGATACAGCTTTCGCACTCGAGCATCTTGCTGTTGAGTTGAATGGCGAGGCGGAGAGCTTGATCAAGCTTCTCCTGAGCTTCATTGACTGCCCCTTGTGCGGCTAAAACTCGTCCCAGGGTGATGAGGGCAAACGCCTTCTCGGGGGGACTCTTGGCTAGATCGGCCAGTTCGATAGCTGACTGGAGCACTCGCCGCGCTTCATCCAGATGCCCTCGCTCCAGGTGGAGGATTCCCATCAATTCCAGCGTGACCGATTCGCCGGCAATATCGTTGGCCCGGCGGCGGAGTTCTAAACTCTCGTGCAACAGTTCCTCGGCTTTGTCCAGATGACCGAGCTGAATCTCCACATAAGCAAGATTGTTGGTCGCATGAGCCAGATCATCGAACGAAGCGCTCTCGGAGAAGTAGGTTATGGCTTCTTGGTAACACTGGGCGGCCCGCTCGTATTCCCCTTTCGCTCTGAGGAGCATCCCGTAGCTGTTCAGCACGAAGCCATAATATCGCCCATTCTCTGTTCGCTTGAGCAATCGCATCGCCTCTTCATACAGTGACTCTGCTCGCTCCAATTCTCCTAACTGGTGGTGTACGACTCCGAGGTTGAACCGGATAGTGCCAGTCAAAAAGTCCGTCTCCTCGACCTGCGCCTGATGTTGAGCGATGTCGAGAGCTTCTTCAAGGTGCCCTCTCGCCCGTTCATAATGGCCTTGTCGACGGTAAAGGCGACCAAGAAGACAAAGCGCGCGGGCTTGACCAAAGGCATCTCGCCGGATTCGGTAGATGCCGAGTACGTTGTGGAGATGCTTTTCGGCCGCCTCATACTCTCCTCGCCAGTAAAGCCATTCGGCTCTGGCCATCTCGAACTCGGCGACATCCCTCAGATTCGATTCATCCTCTATGGCTGCCTCGAATGGTTCCAGGACCTCGGCCGCTTCATCCAACCGTCCCTGATAGATCAAAAGTTGTGCGCGCACCGCGGCCGTTCTCAAATCCTCGGTTTCGGGGAGGGCTTCTATGACTTCAGCCGCTCTCTTGAAGTCGCCCCGGTGAATTAATCCCTCTGCCCGGACGACCTTTTCCCTCCATTGCGTTCGCGCCATATGTTGCTCCATGAGTTCAATGATTTACATAAAATCTCGGTGAAAGATTTTATACAATAACTTTTCGAATGTCAATAGATTTTATCACAAAAATTTTGGTATATAATTATTACCTCGGCTATTGACATTTTAGTTAATGATCATATACAATACGCACGTATGCCAAAATAAACCATGAAAGGAGAAACGGACCATGAAGAGAACTCACCGACAACGGGGACAGGCTGATCCGAGTGGCTTGCTGTTGCCGATATTGCTGGCCTTGCTGGCGTTATTGGGTGGAGCGTGTCCGCCGGTTCAGTGAATGGTCGTCCGAGGGCGCCACGACCGACCTTTCGGCTCTTGGTAGCGACTCACTCTGTGAGAAGGCGGGGAGGTTGGTCGCCGGCCGCTCTTTCTTCAAGGGAAGGGCTCGCGCTTGGAGGGGGATGCCCACACTGAGCTGGAACGGGCATCCCCAGCCCAAGCGATGCAGTGATGAGGGACGAATATGGCCACGACGCCGTCTGCGTTGAACATGGACACTCAACTGGCTCGAGCTTCTGCCGCGGGAGATCACCATGCTTTTGAAACGCTGTACCATCGGCATCATCAACGAGTCTATAGCCTCTGTCTCCGAATGCTACAGAATCCCGAGGAGGCTGAAGACCTCACCCAGGATGTGTTTCTCCATGTCTATCGAAGGATTGGCACATTTCGTGGCACTTCGGCTTTCACCACCTGGCTTCATCGACTCACCATCAATACGATACTAATGTACATGCGGCGGCGGCAACGATGGCGCGCTGAGCTGTCGCTCGACGCTGGCGACCTTGGCGCGCTCGGAGAGAAAAATGCGCCTTGGCCGGGACGCGAGCTCCGGATAGAACCGATCGATTTGGAACGAGCCATCAATCGGTTACCCGTCGGCTATCGAGTGGTATTTGTGTTACATGACATAGAAGGCTACGAGCATGCTGAGATCAGCCGATTACTGGGCGTCAAGATCGGGACGAGCAAGTCTCAGTTGCACAAGGCGCGATTACAGCTCCGACGAATGTTGACATACAAGGTGGGGGATGATCCAGGCCGGAGTACATCATAGAGCGATGCTCTTTGACGCCTCCTCCTGGTGGGGGCAGCAAGGACCGGGGGGAATGGCCTTACCGTGGGGGCAGAACCGAGGGTGGCCGAGAAATGTGCAGATGCGATTGGTTGCCTCCGGACTCAAGATGTGTTCGAAGACGCAGGCTTCCACTTCCGCCTGGTAGTTGGACATACTGAGCGTTTGGGAGAACAGGAGTTCGGCCAGCCGGTGTCGTCGAATCAGGGCGCGCGCCCGGGCCTCACCTTCCGGGGTGAATGTGAGGCGGTGGTCGCGCAGAGCGATGAGCCGGTTCAGTCGGCCGGACAGCAGGTACGATTCACCGCGTCGGCCGCAAACTCGTCGAAGACCTTCCAGAGTCAATTGATCGGTCTCTTTTAATATCCACAGTTGTTTCATCATCTCGTCGATTGTTTCCTCTACTCTCTCAGAGGTGGGATCGAATCCGGCAATGCGCCCATGCTCTAATTGGATCTGGCGATCGGCTCGCCGCCCTATTTGAACGTCATGCGTCACGATGACGATGGTGTGCCCCTCTCGATGCAGTTGAGTGAACAGGTCCATCACGAGGCGTTCATTCTCGGCGTCCAGATTCCCCGTCGGTTCATCGGCCAATAGCAGAGGAGGCTGGTTGATCAACGCGCGAGCGATGCACACGCGTTGCTGTTCGCCGCCGGAGAGTTCCGATGGGAGATGATGCCATCGATCGCCCAAGCCGACTCGCTGGAGCGCCTCCAGCGCTTCCGCTTCATCGACCATGCTGTGGTAATATTGCGCCAGCATGACGTTTTCCACGGCGGTGAGATAGGGGATGAGGTGGAATTGTTGAAAGATGAGGCCGATGTACTCGCGGCGGAATTCGGTCAACGCGGCGCTATCCAGTTGGGTGAGATCGTGGCCATCGATGATGACGCGACCCTCGTCTGGCGTATCCAGGCCGCCGAGCAGATTCAGAAGCGTGGTCTTCCCGGAACCCGATGGCCCCATGATCGAGACCCACTCGCCACGTTCAATGGTCAAGCTGACGCGATCCAAGGCGCGAACCGAGCCATATTGTTTCGTGACCTCCTCCAACGTAACGAACGACATGGTTACTCCCCTCTGAGAACCGCCGCCGGTTCAATAGCCAGAGCGCGCTTGATGGGCGCATAAGCGGCCAGACCACAGATCAGCAGGGCAACGCCCAAAATCCCCGGGATGGTCTCGGGCCTCGGCGAGATATGTGCGTGGAACAGTCGCTCTCCCACAAGTCGGGAACAGAGGACGCCGCCCAGGTAGCCCAACCATCCTCCGAGGAATGCGAAGATGAAGGCTTCGCTCAAAAAGAGCGAGAGGATCTCGCCTCGCTGGGCCCCCAGCGCTTTCATCAGTCCAATTTCACGCTGGCGTTCGACGACCACGGCCATCATCGTCGTCATCACGCCGAGCGCCGAGATGATCAAGATGAGCGTCGTCGAGGCGAGCAACATCCACTCGATCTTGCTCAGAATCCGGCCTTCGGCGAGGGCGATTCTCCTCAGTGGACGTGCCTCCAGGCCTTCCCACCGACGCTCGATGTCACGCGCCAGCTGTTCAACCTGTTCGAACCGCCCAACAGCATTCACAGCAAGAAGTGAGACTTCTCCCTCCTGCCTCAGGGCGTACTGAAGGAGAGGGAGATTGACAAACACCTGTCCGTCTTCGGCCTCACCCGTGGTCACGATGCCGGTCACGACGAATTCCTCGTTCCAACGCTCCGCATTCAGGCTGAGCCGAAATCGGTCGCCGACGGCCAGGTGAAACCGTCGCGCGATTTCCGAGCCAATCATTCCCGAGGCGAGATCATCGGTACGGGCCCACTCTCCCTCTACCTGCCAGTATGGATTCACTCTTTTGATCTCTTCGAACCGCACGCCGGCCACCATGACAACGTCAGCGGCCTTGTTTGTTTGCATCATCGCCGGGGTGTAAAGGTAGGAGGCCACTGCCACGATCTCGCCGGTCCGGGACAGCGGCATCAGGTCCTCGAGTCGAGGCTCGAGCATCGTTTTGTTCGGGCTCTTCGGGATCACGATGAGGTTGGCGCCGTAGGTTCTCAGCTCGCGCTTCATTTTACTCTCGACATCATACGTCAGATTCAGTAGCGTCGCGGCGGCCGTAACCCCAACGCTCAGCGCGACCAGGGCGATGACCACCTTGGACGCCCGACGCGTCAGCGATCTGAGCAGAATGCGAAAGAAGAGTTTCTGCCTTCTCGTCATGTGCTCCTCAGAATGTCAACCGGCCGCAAACGAAGCAACATTCGGACCGGAGCGGCGCAGCCGATGAGGGTGATGAGTTCGGCGGCGATGAGCGAGATGGGAAGGATCAGGAGATTGACGCCAATATGAACGCCGAAGACCGCTTGTCCGATCACCTGAGCGAGAAAGACGCCAATGGCGCCCCCGATCACCGCCCCGATGAGGCCGATGATGAGAGCCTCGGCCAAAAATAAGCGGACGACCGGGCTATTACCCGATCCAATGGCCTTCAGGAGTCCAATCTCGGAGCGGCGTTCGAGCACCATGGTCATCATCGTGCTCATCACCGCCAGAGCGGCGGCCATGAGGGCGAGCGCCACAATGATCATCATCATGAGCATCACCTTATTCAGGATGCGCCCTTCGGATTCAGCGACCCGGCGAATCGGCTTCACCTCGGCGGTGGGAAAGATCTCGTTCAGTTGGAAGGCGATGGAGCTGATAAAGGGCGTGCAATACCAGCTCTCGAATTCCTCAGGCGATAGCTCCCGGGGCGAGCGTCCCAATCGCTCGTAGACCTTATCTTCAGGGGTCGTCAAGGCGCTCACCAGGATGCGCTCCACCTGCCCCTGCCGATGCGTGAGCTCCTGCACGATGTCCAGCGTCGTGAACAGCTGATCGTCCTCGGCTCCTCCAGTGGCTACGATTCCAGCGATCGAGAAGGAAGCCCGTTTCTCTCCGACCTCGATCGTGATCCTTTCTCCCGGGCGAAGCTGAAACGCCTCGGCCAGCGCGCGCCCCACCATGACCTGTGGTTGCTCGGCATCGTCCGCGATCCACGCGCCGGTGACGTGCCAATATGGCGCCAGGTGCCTCATGCCCGTCACGACCGTCTCCCCTTGACAGGGCACCGGTCGGCTGAACCATGTGCCCACCAGAGTGACGATTCGGCCGCGAAAGGTCGCCGAGGTAGTCAGAAAGGGAGTGAAGGCGAGGATATTATTACGCCAGAAAATTGTCTTGATTTTGGGAATGAGGGGTTCGGGCAGGAAAGTCTCTCGCCCCAAGCGACTCACATCTTCGCCGCCCACTTCCAGGGGGAGCGTCCGGCCCTTGGGAATGATGACCAGATTGGCACCGAAGGCTTTCAACTCGCGATTGATTTTATCGCCGATATCCAGAGCGATGGTGGTCATGGCCACGGCCACGCTGGTACCTAATACCACCGCTGACGTGGCAATGGCTTTGCGCCGTCGCTGTCGTCGGAATGATTGTGCCACTATCCGGAAGAACATCTTGAGGCGCCCACTCTTGTGCTGGACACATCACCTCAGTGCGCGTATTTTCCTGGATCGCGCCCGAACGCTGCCCTACAGGATGGCATGTCGCAGAAATAGTACGTCTCGTCCTGGTACGTCATCCTTGGCCGGGCCTCGGTGATGCGCACCTTCATCCCACATACTGGATCGATGGCCTCCAGCGTCCCGGTCGGAGTGAACAGCGTCTCGCCCTTTCGTAAGTCGTTGACGGCGATGACCAGCGCGTCACCCTCAACATGTGAGGGAAGAGGAATGGGGTTGCAGCCGCCCGAGCGTCCGATGGTAGAGGGGTGAATATCGGCCGCGCAGTTCAGACAAACGATCGTCCGTCCCTCTTGCACATATCCATAGTCGCCGCAGATTTGACAGGCATCGAATGCGGTGCCGATTTTCCCCTCCGGTGTCTTCATGGTGAGAAAGCGAATGGTCACATCGCCAATGCGATATCCCCATCGGTGAAGGGCGCCATCGTCGATCTCGGCCAGGGGAATCCTCACCCATCCGCCCTCAGATTGAATCAGCACGGGAGGATCAATCGTCCGCGAGCGGTGCGAGTAGGCATAATTGACCGTCAGCGTGGTCATGACCAGAACGCCGAGCGCGGCCATGGCCCGTCGCCAGCGCTTCGCCCGGCTCAACTGGGCCATTCGTTTGCGTCGCTCGGGTCCTCGCAGGGTTGCCAATTCCGCCCATTGTGCCCGCTCCTGACCACTGGGAATGACGGTGAGAATGAGAGGGAGAGCGAGGATCACCAGGATGAACAGAACGTCATGTTTGACCATTGGTCCGATGAGCGCCATTTCATGGCGCCCGAGTGGAATGAGACCGGCTTCGGCTAACTCGTGGACTCCACCAATCAGGAGTTGGAACGAGAGGACCATCAGAACGATTCCGGTGACCTTGAAGAAGCGCCCCAGGTCCATGTGTAGGGTTCCCTTGAGCAGTGAGACGGCCAACCCCACGGCCAGCCCCAGCCCGAGCATCGCGCCGAGGACACTCATCAGGCCTTCCGTAGTCAGATTGATCGCACTGAGAAGGAGAACGGTCTCAACGCCCTCCCGGAAGACCATGAGAAAAGTAAAGGCAATGAGCCCCAAGGAGTAGCGCGATCGCGCGTCGGTCGCGAGAGCATTGACGCGTTGCTCGATGTGGCCCTTGAGGTGCCGGGCCGTGCGCCACATCCACACAACCATTGTGCCGACAAAGAAAGCCGCCAGGAGCATAACCACGCCTTCAAACACCTCTTCGTTGACGCGGAGATCGCCCAATGCCCAGGCGCCGAGTGCGCTCGCCCCCACGGCCAGTCCCAATCCGGTATACACGGATCGACTGAGGTCTTTGCGCCCGACTTTCTGCAGATACGTCAGGATAATGCCGATGATTAACGCCGCCTCAACACCCTCTCGCAGCGTGATGACCAGTGATTCCAGCATGAGATCATTTTGAAAATGAATATCAACTTCAAAGAAGGAGAGACTACCATCGGTCGACCAGAAAGTCAAGGGGGGTCGCCAATGGGCTGTGGTGAATCGCCGATGACGGGCGACCGTTTCGACTCGCCGAGAGTGAGTGTTTCCAGATTGGTGAAGCCCCTGCCTCGACCGTCGATCAATTTGACAGTGGTGAGGTTCAGACCTATATTTTGCGGGCAATGGCCATTGTCGGTACGAGGAGAGAGGAGCTATGTCTCATCATGTAACGCGCTCATCCGAGTTTCGCCATCCCCATCTGGACGTGCTCATCGAGGAGGCGACGTTGAAAGCCCGAATCGCTGAGCTCGGTGCGGCCATCACCCGGGATTTTGCGGGTCGTGTACCCCACCTGATATGTGTGCTGAAGGGAGCCGTGGTGTTTCTGTCCGAACTCATGCGCACCATTGATCTTCCCCTGACCATCGATTTCATTGCTGTTTCCAGCTATGGTGATGCGACGCGAACCTCCGGCGAGGTGAGAATCGTCAAGGATCTGGATACGAGCCCAGCGGGTCGAGATGTCATCCTGGTGGAAGATATCTTGGATACAGGACTGACGTTAAACTATCTACTCGGTAATTTGCGCGCTCGAAACGTCCGCTCCGTCTGCGTGGCCGCTTTGTTGAACAAACCGGCACGGCGCCTGGTCGATGTGGAGGTCGCTTACAAGGGCTTCGATATTCCTAATGAATTTGTCGTCGGGTTCGGTCTGGATTGTGCCCAGCGATTTCGAAATCTTCCCTATGTGGCGGTGCTGAAACAACCGAGCGAGGTGTGGCCCCGGGGCGCGGTTATGGGAGAATGATCTGGCGCAGGAAGCTTCGCCCGTGAGACAGCGTGAGACCGAAGTTCTCAGCCACCGTTTGACCGATATCGGCTAAACTCGATCGGGTTCCCAAGCATGTACCCGCTCGCACGCGCTGCCCGTAGGCGAGGAGGGGCACATATTCCCGCGAGTGATCGGTGGAGGGGGTTGTGGGATCACAACCGTGATCGGCGGTGATGAGCAGCAGATCATCGGCATTGAGGCGAGCTTCAATCTCCGGGAGGCGAGCATCGAATTCTTCCAGCGCCCGCGCATAGCCTTCTGGATTGTTGCGATGACCATAGAGCATGTCGAAATCCACCAGATTGACGAAAATGAGGCCCGACCCGTTTGAGGTCGTTTCCTCGAGCGCGCGAATGGTTCCATCCACCGAGGCCATATTATTACCGGCCGGAATCTCCCGGGTGAATCCTCGGTGGCAGAAGATAGACCCGACCTTCCCCACGCTGATCGTTTGATAGCCGGCTTCTTTGAGGAGATCCAGGAGCGTCGGATAAGGCGGAGGAATGGCGTAGTCACGCCGAGCTTCGGTTCGCTTGAAATTTCCCGGAGTCCCAATGAATGGGCGGGCGATGACGCGACCCACTCGGTGCTTTCCGGTGAGCAGGCGGCGGGCGATTTCACAAATGCGATAGAGCTCTTCCAGGGGGATGACCTCCTCATGGGCGGCGATTTGAAACACACTATCGGCCGACGTGTAGAGAATCGGGTAACCGGTCCGCATATGCTCTTGGCCGAGTTCCTTGATGATCTCCGTGCCCGAGGCCGGTCGATTCCCCAACACTTTTCGGCCAATGGCCTTCTCGAACGGCTTGACGATCTCATCGGGAAATCCTTGTGGATAGGTAGGAAACGGTTCCTCGGTGATGATGCCGGCGATCTCCCAGTGGCCGGTGGTGGTGTCCTTACCTTTGGAGGCGATGGCCGCGCGGCCAAAGGCCCCCGCCGGACGCTCGACCGGGGGGAGGTTCAAAGGACGAATATTGGCTAATCCATATCGGCGAAGGTGGGGGACGTGGAGGCGGCGAAAAGCGAACAGATGTCCCAGCGTGTCGCTGCCCGCATCGCCGTACTCGGCGGCATCAGGCATCTCTCCGATGCCCACGCTATCCAGCACGATGAGGACGATCCGGTTGAAGTGACGATGGGAGTGTGTGGCATTGGCTGGCCAATCCATGCGGTCGAATCCTCCCAGAGCCGCCTCAACTGGCAGATTTGGACTCTGCTTCCACCGTGCCTTTGTAGTAGAGAATGCGGCTGCAGTTATCGCAAGTCAGAATTTGTTCCCCTTTGCGCACGTCAGCGTATACCTGTGGTCGCACGGTCATGAAACATGCCGTACAAGAGCCGTCGCGGACTTCGGCCAAGGCCATTCCATCGCGCAACTGGACCAAACGGTTGTAGATGCTCAGCAGATCGGCGGGGATGGTGTTAGCGAGGTCCTCGCGCTCACGGGTCAACCTCTCCAGTTCGGCATTCAATGTCTCCAGTTTCGCCGAACAGGCATCGATGCGCACATCGAACTCCTGGCGCTTGGTTTCGATTTCCGGAGTCAAGACGTTGATCTCCTTCTCCAGGTGTTCGATGAGGTCGAGTTTTTGTAGGACCTCCGTCTCCAAGCTACTGATTTTCTTCTTGGTCGCATCGATCTCTCGCAATACGGTGCTATACTCGCGCTCATTGCGTACCTGCATCAAATCCTGCTTGTACTTTTCCAACGCCGATTCGGCTGCTTGGAGGTCGAGTTCCAGTTGGCGATGTTCTCTCTTGGCTGTGTCGAGGCGGCTCTTTTTGTCCAGGTAATCGGCAGCGAAGGTATTGAATTCAGTCTCTATTGCGGCTTTCTGTTTGGGGATGTTGTCGATCTCCTCTTTGATCTCCTTGATCTTAATGTCGAGTTCCTGTAACGCGATAAGCTTCTGCAATTCTGAGTTCACAGTCAGGTCCTCCGACCAGCGAACATCTCCTCATCGGTGATGGAGATGTCCAGCACTTTCTCAAAATTCCGTATCTCCAGATGATGAATCCTCACTGTCATTCTCGTTAAAACCTACTTATTTTAACACACCTCATCAGCAATAGAGAAGGCGTCCGTGACATATTTCCTCGCCGTCCGGAGGCGGACTCCTCACGTGAATGTCATGCCTCGGGAATCGGTTGAACTCTAGAGCGCGCGATATCCCGGTCGCGCCCGCACATAGGCCCCAGGGCGGTTCACCCTCACTCGAATTCGGTGATAGCGTCCATCGCCGGCGCTCGTCGGATAGTATCCGAGGGTGTACTGGTGGCGCAATTCCTCAGCGATCTGTCCGAACACCCGGGGGAGATCTTGCAGCAGATTCGCCTCATAATAGGTCCCGCCCGTTCGATCGGCCAGGTCCCAGAGATACTGCTCCCCGCGTTGATATTCCATGTCCAGGGGATCATTGGGCCGTGGCTGTGGGCGGCGTCGAGGCATCCGCGGAGGAGGTGCGGGTGACGGAGCAGGCGTCGGGTAGGGAACCCGGGAGGAGGGCGGCTGGGGAGTCGGATATCTGTCCGGATAGGGCGTCGGGTAGGGATTGGGCATGGGCCATCGGCGAGGAAGAGGGAATGGTCGGGAAGATGGATCAGGCCAGCGACCCGACGGCGGATTCGGAGGCGCGGGCGCCGGTCTAGGTCGTCGCTGGGGTCCGGGCGGAGGAAGCGTTCCAATGTTAATTTTCTTGGGGCGACGAAGCCGGCGCCGGACAGCTTCCCGCGTATCGTAGCGGATGGAGTACACCAGCACGTTGGATTCTTCGAGATGTCGGCGGGTTCCCTCTGCGGTCGCTTCCCGGCTCGCCGTGTCTACTCCGTCGGTGAATAGGATCAAAGCCTTGCGCCCCGCTATGGGATTCATCCACTGTCGGACGACGGCATCGACGGCGTCAAAAAGACGCGTCGATTCGCCCGATTGTAACTGGGCGAGAGCCCGGGCGAGTCTCCCTCGGTCAGAGGTGAACTCGCTGATCACTCTCACTTCATCGTCGAACGAGACGATCATGACTTCGTCCCGAGGGTGAAGCTGTCCGATGAACGTCAGCGCTGCTTGCCGTATTCGCGGGAGTTCTTCTTCGGTACTGCCACTCGTATCGATCAACAGGGCGACATGAAAGGGCTCTTCCGTGTGAGCAAAAAAGGCGATGTGCTGCTCGATGCCATCCTCGTAGAGGATGAAATCTTCTTTCTTCAGATCGGGGATGTATTGGTTCTGGCGGTTCCGAACAATGACGGGGACTTCTACGAGGTCGCCTTGGAGACGAAGGGCCTCATCTTGCCCGCCACCCTCGACGGGACGCTGGGAAAAACTCGTAGGCGCTAGACACGCCATCATGGCCCAGATGGTAACGGTCGCCATTGCTGAGACGCGCATAACCGATTCCTCCTCGCTGGGCACTGAACCCTCATCCGGTCACTGGAAATTATACCTCCCCGCGAGGGAATGGGCAGCAGACGAGACATTAAATTTCTCTAATGAAGCGCACGGGAGGTCCCGGGTCACCGAATCGCCGAAGAGACAACGAGGGGTATTCACGAGCGCGATTCCTCGTCCGGGCATTCTATGGAATTGACCGCTTCTCGGGGCAAGAGCCCCTCAGCCTCAATCGCCGTCGGCGAGAACGGCCAGTATCCGATCCATCATCGTGTCTCGATTTTCCACGGTGAGCGAGAAGAGGGCGACATCCAGTCGACTCCGCAATTGATCGAGAAAGGGATCAGGGCGTCGCTGGATAGTGGCGATGACGCGCTTGGGACTGGTCAGGGCATCGAGCACGATGCGACGAAATGCGGGCGAGAGCAGTTCCATGGTGGCGATTTCATCCATGACGATGAATATCACACGGGGATCGGATATCCCACAGCGTATGGCCTGGACTGCGATTCGGTCGATCGCTTCAACATCGACGCCATATTTGCCGACCCGGTAGGGGCTCTCGAGATCGACATCGGCCATGATTCCCCTGTCACCCGTTAGGGAGGCAATTTCAAAGCCGGTTCGCCGGCCCCGAGTATCGCGGCGTTCGCGAGTATAAAAACCGGCCGCTTGGCCCGGCAGCCGGGGAATCAATTTCGTGATCAGCGTCGTCTTCCCCACGCCCGGTTTCCCGGTGATCAGGACATGGGGACGGGGCTTTCCGTCCATCGTCAGGATGATAACGAAAAGATATCCCAGGTATCAATCGTCGCTTCCGGGGCGGAGTGACCCGTTCGAAAGGTGGAGGGAGTCATAGGCTCTGAGCCTCCACGGCGGAGGAATCTCAGCACTCCCTCGGAATACCAGGGCTGGTGGGTGTGGCGGCGGCGCATCGTTTGGCGGCAAATCGGATCCTGGGAGAGTGGATTTCAACCCGTCTCACTCATGAAATTGAGGTTTTCATCGTTGAAACGGACAGGGCCAAAGTTGGTATGGGAGAAAATCTCCTCAGTTCACGCAAGATGCGCACGTTCAGCGAGTTCTGGCTTCGCAGAGATGACCATTCCTCCGCTTCATTGAGGTTTGGCACAGGTCTTGCGCTCAACTTTGTTCCCTGAGGTAACTCAGGCAAGAGGGTCAAAACGAACGACATGGGGGTAAGAAAATGAGGACGAATAATACTCGCGCTCAACACACATCGTTTCTGCGAGCTCTCCTGATCGTCGGATTCATAGGATGGATGATTATGATGGCCTGGGGCGCTGTGGACCGGGTCATCGCCCAGGGCCCCAGAACCTATTATGTGGATGCGACGGGCGGTGACGATGCCCATGATGGGCTCTCGCCAGGGACGGCGTGGCGCACGATGGACAAAGTCAATCATACGCACTTTCGACCGGGCGATCGCATCCTCTTCAAGCGTGGCGAAATATGGTACGACACGCTGGAAGTCAATAGTAGCGGGCAGCCCGGCAATCCCATCACGTTCGGTGCTTATGGTGATGGACCACGTCCGGTCATCGATGGCCAGTTCCGCTTGAGTCGGGCCGTTCAGATTTATGATCAGAGCTTCGTAGTCATCGAATCTCTCGAACTTCGTAATTGCACCGGTAGCGGGCTCTGGACCGGTGGCCAGATTTCCGATCTGACGTTTCGCGATCTGAATGTCCATCACAACGATTCCAATGGAATCTTTCTGGATCACGCCAACAATGTGATCATCGAAAATTGCGAGATTCACGATCAATCAGGATTGACCGATCCGTCACTCTTGGGGGCTGGGATCGATGTCTTGGGCGGGACGGGCATCTTGGAGATTCGCTACTGTCAGATCTACAATAATGCCACCCATGGGATTTATCACGAGACGCCGGGGGCGCACATTCATCACAATACCATCTATGGCAATGGGGTGGGCAATGCGAGCTTCGCCCAGCATGGCATCTACTCCAATGCGAATAACACCATCGTGGAATACAACGAAATTTTCGACAATTACACCACCGGTATCTCCATGCGCGAGAGCGGGGGCATTTGTCAATACAACACGTGTTACAATAATGGATTCGCCCAGATCCACTACTCGCAGCCCGATGAACAGGTGGACATTTCCGATACGGAGTTTCGATTCAACGTGTGTTGGACGACGCGAGATACGAGCTATGGATTTTCCGGCACCAATATGAACGGAGTTCGTTTGTTCAACAATACGTTCTATTGCGATACGCCCGGATGGACAGCGGCCGTGGAGATCCCTGAGAATTGCCGCAGCGTGACATTGAAGAACAACATCCTGTACGTCACGCATCAATGGGCTGTCAGCCTGTTCGTGGTGAGCGGTGCTCAGGGCGTTGTGGAGGATTACAACTTATTGCAACGGGAGGATCGCCGTTCCGATGACGCCCACGTCAATTGGCAGGGAGGACTCTATACCTTGGCCGAGTATCAACATCTCTCTGGTCAGGGCGCTCATTCCATGGAGGGAGACCCTCGCTTCGTAGATCCACAGTTACGCGATTTCTCGCTTCGGCCGGACAGCCCGTGCATTGATGCGGGCATCGATGTGGGATTGCCGTATCAGGGGAATGCCCCCGATATTGGGGGCATTGAGTCGGATCTGGCTTCCCCGCCTGATCCGTCAGAACCCGATCTGGTGATCCAGGCTTTGACGGTGTCACCGTCGGCGGCGTTTCCAGGAGATTCGGTGACCGTCTCGTTCACCGTGGCGAATATCGGTGAAGGAACGGCGCCCTCGTCGTGGGTCCGTGTCGTCTTCTCGCCGGACGCCGATGTCACGGCCGATGATGTCTCATTGACCAATTTGGTCATCGAGGAGTTGCCCAGCCAGGGGTCGCAGAGCTTCACGACGTCGGTCAATATCCCCACCCAAGCGGCTCCGGGCATCGCGTTCATCGGCGTGATCGCCGACGTGACCGGGAGCGTTCAGGAAGCTGATGAGGGGAATAATACGGCGAGTGCACCGCTCACCATCAACAACGATTCCTCCATCACCGTTGTGACGCCCAATGGAGGGGAGGTATGGGGGATGGGAGAGGTGGTGACCATCACCTGGGAGTCGGTGGGATTGGGTGATGGGTTGAAGATTGAGTTATCGCGGGATGGGGGGCAGACGTATGAGACGTTGTATGCCAACACGGACAACGATGGAGTGCAGGAGTGGTGGGTGAACGGGGAGCCGACCACGGCGGCGGTGATTCGGATATCCAGCAATGAGGATCCGTCGGTGGTCGATACCAGCGATGGGGTGTTCAGCATCGTGGAGACCTCGCCGCCACCTCCACCACCCCCCTCGGAGGCCTCCATCACCGTTGTGACGCCCAATGGAGGGGAGACGTGGCTGATTGGTCACCTGCAGACGATCCGATGGACGTCGACCGGCATCACGGGAAATGTGCGCATCAAGCTCTTGTATCGTGATGGGCGTCGCTCTCGTATTCTCTTCAGAAGCGTGCCTAATACCGGTTCCGTGCAGTGGATGGTGAAAGGTCCGGCCTCATCACAGTGTCAGATCGAAATCATCAGCTTGGAAGATCGGACCGTTCGAGATCGGAGTGATGGATCGTTCACCATTGCCAGATCGCCGTGAAACGGCATGCTGTAGCGAGATGCGCTCAAGGGTCGGACCCGATGGTCAGACGCCCAAACGGTTTCATTTTTGAAAGAGGTTTTACACGATTGAAACTTTGGAGGTGAATCGAAGCTCGGCTGAGTCGCAGTGGTGAAGCAACAACTCCTACGGGCACAGTGCCTTCGGCGCTAGTGGTCTGGACGTCCTGGAGACTCCACTGTTTGGCACAGCGCTTGCGCAGGGAAGATGGGGGAGTTGTGGAGTGATGAGGGAACGAGCGCGTCTGACAAAAAGAGCGCTGGCCAGCAGGATGCCATGGTCCGGCCGATGCGAGACAGGATGGAGCATCCGGTCCGAGCCGATGTCAGTTGACATCTGTTCGCTTGCTCGGTCTCATGGGGTTAAGGTAACATTGCATCCGTCTCCGCCAGAGAGAAGGAGTCGAGCATGATGGTGACGAAGTCGGAACCTCGCATACTCATCGTGGACGATGAACCATTGGTCCGTCGCACGCTGGCGGAGATCATCCGCAATGGTGGATTCTCGGCGACGGCGGTGAGTCGAGGCAAAGAGGCGATTGGCGAGATACAGCGTCAGTTCTATCACCTCGTCCTATTAGATTTGAACCTCCCGGATATGAGTGGGCTCGATGTGGTGAAGCACATCAAGCACCACTCTCCCAAAACGGAAATCGTCATCATCACCGGATATGCCTCACTGAAGACGGCGATTGAGGCGCTCGAGCGCGGCGTCATGGCGTACGTGGAGAAGCCCGTTCGCCCCAATCAATTAATCGCCACCATCAACAGCGTTCTGGAGAAGCAGCGGTTGAAGTTCGAAAACGAACGCATGCTTCGCCAACTCTCGGCCTTGCTCTATTTCGCTCAGGACATCACTTCCGAACTGGAACTCGACGAATTGCTCCGGCGCATTGTCATCCGGGCGACGGAATTGACCAATGCCGAGAAGGGGTTCATCGCCCTTCGAGAGGGTGATGTCCTCCAACTTCGCCAGTACTGGGATGGTCGATGCTGGGTTGATCTGGAAATGGCGTGGAAGCGCGGCGAAGGGATTCCCGGGCAGGTGTGGGTGACGGAGCATCCATATATGTATACGAAGTCCGATCCAGATCCGCTGGTCACCCCATCTGTCCTCTCCGCATTTCAGCTCGAGGCCTGTCTCTGCTCGCCCATTACGGATACGATGGGGCGCTTCATCGGCGTGTTGCAAGTCATCAATAAGGTGGGTGATGAGCCATTCACGCTCGATGACTTGTCGATGCTCCAAGCGCTCAGTCGTCAGGCGGCCATCGCCATCGAGAATGCCCGGCTCTACGAGCGGCAAAAAGAAGAGGCCGAGATCTCCACTTCGCTCCTTCGCGTCGCCGAGAGCATCAGTCAATTCACCAACCTGGATGAGCTCCTCGGCATGGCCTCGAAAATCGTCCCCGGCCTTCTGGGGTGTGATCAGTTCGGTCTCTTTTTGCTCGATCGGGCGAAGAACATATTTTATGGGGCCAAGGCCCGCGGTTCATCGGCCGAGCAAGAAGCGGCGTTCTGTGCCTTGAAATTCAGGCGAGGGAAGGCCGGGATTTTGGACGAAGTCACCGAGCGACGGGAAGCCATGGTGTTGGAGGATGTCGCTCGAGAGCAGGCGATCGATCCCTCCTATGTGCGCCAGTTGAACCTGCGTTCGTGCCTGCTGGTCCCTCTCATCGCCAAGGGAGACGTCGTCGGCGTGATGGGCGTAGGGTATTCGATGGGTCCTCATCGATTCACCGCTCGCGACATCAAGATTGCCACCGGAGTCGCTCATCAATTGGCTGTGGCCATTGAGAATGCCAATCTATTCGCCGAAGTCTCGTCGCATAAAGCGGCGCTTCAGCGTCTCTCCATGCGGTTGGCCAATGTCCTAGAGGAAGAGCGCGCGCGGATATCGCGGGAACTGCATGACGGGGTGGGGCAAGTACTCTCCGGCATGCTCATTGGCATGGACGTCTTGGAGGAGAAGGTCCCCCCGTCGCTTGGCGAAATCAAAGAAGGATTGAAGCAGATGAAGATGTTAACGGAGAAGACGCTCGACGAACTGCGGCGACTCTCTCACGATTTGCGGCCGTCGCTCCTTGATGATCTGGGACTCCTCGACGCGCTCCAGTGGTTGGGAGACTATCTGGCCGAACGATGCGGATGGACGGTGAACCTGATCGTCGACGAGGACTTTCCTCGATTGCCGACGGAGATCGAGACGGCCCTGTTCCGCATCAGCCAGGAGGCGCTGAATAATATCCGCGCCCACGCCAATGCTTCCACGGTGACGCTTCGCCTCCATCGCCAGGACGATATCATTCAACTGGAAATCAGCGATGACGGTCGCGGGTTCGATCCCGCCGCGCTGGATGGCGCGCATCGGGGGTTGGGGTTGCTCTCGATGCGAGAGCGCGCCACCGCATTGGGAGGAGAGGCGTTCATCGAATCAGAGGTCGGGAAGGGGACGACAATCAAGATCATCGTCCCATGGCCGAATTCTCCTCGGCCTCCCGCACCCGTCTCCGTCGAGGAGACTCCCTATGTGGCCGAAAAGCAGGGATCGTGAGGATGCAGTCAAGAAGCCTGACCGGGTGGCGACGGTTGGGTGGAGGATCAGAACCGTTCGAGGAGTGATCCATGAGTGCGACCATTGGACGAGATACGGTGAGAATCTTGCTGGCTGACGATCACATCATTGTCTGTGATGCCTTGGCCAGTTTGCTGGAGGCGGATCCTCGATTCAAGGTCGTCGGCCAGGCTCACAGTGGTCTGGAAGCGCTGGAGAAGATCGAACAACTGCGGCCGGACATCATCGTCGTTGATATTGGCATGCCCGGGCTGAATGGCATCGAGGTGATCAAGCGGGTGAAAAAGAAAGACGCGCATATTAAGGCCATCGTCCTGTCCATGCACAAGGATGAAGCCTACATATACTGGGCACTCCGCGCCGGGGCTTCCGGATATGTTCTCAAGCAAAGTGCGGCCCGCGAACTGGTCGATGCGATCTCCCAGGTTCGACTGGGCAACACCTACTTGAGCCCTTCCATTTCTAACACGGTGATCAAAGGCTATCTGAGGCGACCTCAGGCGGCCGATGCAGCCCCTGATCCCTTGACGTTGCTGACCGACCGCGAACGAGAGATTCTCCAACTGGTCGCCGAAGGACTGACCAGTAAGGAGATCGCCCAGAAACTCAATCTGAGCACCCGCACCATTGATGCTCACCGGGCCAATATCATGAACAAGTTGAATATCCACACTACTCCCGGGTTGGTGAAATTCGCCATTCGGCACCGATTGACCACGCTGGACGATTGAGAGGGAAGTCTCCCATACGCGCCGGGTGAAGCTCGGGCGGGGCTGTGTACGGGAGCGGGGAGTCCTCTTCACTCCATCAACTTTGAAAGAGCGCCATATTGATTCCTCCTGGCGAAGCTCGGGGAATCTCCTCGCCGGTGTCCCCCGGGTTCTGCCCGAGGGGCAAGGGAATTGTGGGTGTCTCTCAAGCGCGAACAGAGAATGTCTGCGTCCGCGTCTCCTGGATTCAGCTCGTCGGCCTTCACTTCGGTCGGTCTCTCGATGGTTCTTTTGGGGGCCTGCGAGAGCCGCTCGTCAGATGCGGTTCGCCGTCGCCGGCCGAGACGAATCGCTCCGGTGAGAGTCCCCTTCAGGCGAGTTTCGCCGCACGGTGAGCGCTCGCCCTTCGAGGCCGGAATTGATCGGGGTTGATATGATACCGCTTCATTTTCTGATAGAGATGCCCTTCGAACATTCCCGTGGCTCGAGCCGTCTGCGCCACGTTGCCACGGTGCAGGGACAAGTGGTGAAGAATGTATTGGCGCTCGAAATCGCCAAGAAATCGCTCCTTGGCAACCTTGAAGGGCGCGTTGAAATCTGGTGTCGAGGGGAAAGCCTCTCGCATGAGTTGCCGGGATGGGTGGAGTTCGTCAGGCAGGTGCTCGGGGCACACTTCGCCGTCATCGCACATGATGACGGCTCGCTCGATCGCGTTCTGCAGTTCTCTGACATTGCCCGGCCAGTCGTGTCGTTCCAGAAGCTGAAGAGCTTCTGGGGAGAGCCGAGGGGCTGGCCGGTTCAGTCGCTGTGAACATTTCTGGAGGAAAAAGTGGACCAGAGCAGGGATATCATCTTTTCGCTCCCGGAGGGGCGGCAGATGGAGGTGGACGACATTCAGTCGGTAATACAAATCGGCGCGAAATCGCCCCGCGCGCACGGCATCGGAGAGATTTTGATTGGTGGCGGCCAGCACGCGGACATCGGTGTGGTAGACGCGCGTGTCTCCCACGCGGTTGTATTCTCCTTGTTGGAGCACGCGCAACAGCTTCAGTTGGAAGGTGGGACTGACGTCTCCAATCTCGTCCAGGAAGATCGTCCCTCCATTGGCGATCTCGAAGAAGCCGGGCTTGGCCTGATCAGCCCCCGTGAATGCGCCACGGGCGTGGCCAAACAACTCTGACTCCAGCAACGTCTCGGACAGAGCGGCACAGTTGACGACGACAAACGGGCGACTGGCGCGCCGACTCAGTCGATGAATCTCTTGTGCCAGCAGCTCCTTTCCCGTGCCCGTCTCTCCTGTGATGAGGATAGTCGTATCGGTTCGAGCCGCTTTGGCGGCCATGGTGAGAATCGACTGGAAAGCGGGGTTCTGCGTGATGATCGTCGGCATGGAGGGACTCTGGCGCCAGGAGAGCGGAGGGGATGAGGGAGGCAAGCGCTCGCTCAGCGCGCGGTCCAGACAGCGTATGAGCTCATGCTCCGCAAACGGTTTGATGATCAGTTGAGAGGCCCCATGTTCGATGACTTCGCTGAGCACTTTCACCGGCGTCTCCTCGGCGGCAATCACCAAGGCGCTCATCCGCAGTAGCTCGCGCACAATCCGGTTCGCGCAGTCGTGATTCGAGATACCCCGAGGCCCAATCTCGGTGATCGTGGTAATGATGGGATGACGTTGAATCTGTTCCATCGCGCTCGTCGCCGTCTCGGCGATGAGAACGCGATACCCGCGGTGGGTCAAGGTCCTGAATAATAGGTTTTGGATCTCTCGATCTTGAGTGACTAGCAGAATCGTCCCACTCATCGACCCTCCCTCTCTTGATGAAGAAAGGCAAGTTGCTTCGGGATGACCCCGGAAGCCCCTTGCCTGAGTTTACCGCCCAGCTCGTGGAGGCGAGCTGGGCCAAGCCCTGTCTTTCTTGTTCTTATCTCTGCTCAACCCTGCGTTCATGAGTGTCTCTAGTTTCTCTCCCGAATGCGCCACAGATGATATTGTCTCACAGATGGCGATAAACACAATTGGTGAGATCACCTAACCGAGTGAGTATTTTTACTGAATACGGAATGAGGAAATTACCTACAGACGCCCTCTCCTCTCATCTCGTAGAGGAACGTCCTCTCTTTTTTTGCAGTGATGCTAACTGACGATTTGCGGGTGAATTAAGCTCGCGCCGGCCACATCATCGAGGCTGGCGATCCTCTAAAAAAGTGGAGGATTCCGAATCCCGCTGACTCCCGCGAATGACCCCTTATTCCAGGCAACCTTATCGAAACACGAGGCTTACGTGTGCCGCCCAGATACCTCATGAGAGCCGGCATGCCGCTTGCAATGGCCTTCCCGTGCGGAAACGCAACCGCGATTGCGGAGATTCAAACGAAGGTCCCACCGAGCGTCTCTGCATGCTCGGTGGGGCTCAACTCGGCAAGGACTCAGACACGCTTCTGTGGAGAGCGAGATTATGAAACAGATATTTGAGTCACTCACTGCATCAGGATGGATGAGTGCGACAGAGACATACTACACGTGCCCACGCTGTGATTATTTCTCGAACGCTAGACTCCAGGAGAACTATTGCTCGAACTGTGGGGCCCGGTTGCTGACCGAGTGCTCCCGCTGCCGAGGAGCGATCTCGAATCCTTATGCCAAGTTCTGCTCAAGCTGTGGGGGCCGACTCAAAGAGGCCGCCGCGATCACGGAACAGCGTTAGGCCCGTCGATTGCGTGAGTTCGACGGAAACGGAATGGGAGAGCGATGCCGAGCAGTGATCGCAAATGGGTGTGCCAGTGGGTAGAGGATGAACGGAAGAGAGCGATGAGACGAGAACCACTCATGGACACCACGAATCGTTGGCCCAGGCGCTGCGGGTGGACGTCGCCATCCGGGAGGGATTCCGTGAACGCGAATGGGCGGTTCCTCAGCAGGTCTGGGTTGGAGGCGAGGGAGTGGCTTGTGGATCGTCTCTGGGAGCATGTCGACGGTTCATTCTCCAGGCGCTCTCGCGCTCGAGCGATGGAACGGGGAGCGTACATCCCCGCCCGCGTCGTGCGGGGAGAAGATCCGGTTCGGCGACGGTGGCTACGCCCACAACCGTCCATCCTCGATATTCTCGCCGGTCGGCCAACGAATGTGGTTGGCGGGCGATCGGCCCTAGCGGGCGATTGTGGGGAGCGGGTTGAGCGACCGTTTGTGACGTGCCCGTGAGCGGTGGACGGTCGCACTGAGAGGCGGAGCCGGAAGGCGACGCCGCTCATTCACCATGACGGTGGAGGAACAGCATCATGCGACGAAAAACGGTTGAAAAACCGGGACGGCGGCAGCCTGCCCGATTCGGGATTCTCGTTCTGTTGTGGCTTACATGCGGCCTGGTCGGATGGGCTCAAGATGCGCCTCAACCCCGGGAGGGAATTCCCGCCGCCAGCGCTCCCGAGCTCGTTCATCCTGCCGGATATCGATTGCATCTCGGCGACAAGATCGAGATCCGATTCTTTTACCAACCGGAATTGAACCAGGAAACAATCATCAAGCCCGATGGGAGGATCTCTCTGCAATTGATCGGCGAAGTGAACGCTGTTGGACTGACCACCGGTGAGCTGGAACGGCGATTGACCGAACTCTATGCCGATATCCTCGTGGATCCGGTGATCTCTGTGATTCTCAAGGAGTACGTGAAACCGCGCGTGTTCATCAGTGGTGAAGTGACCAGGCCCGGTCCCTATGAGTTGCGCCAGGGAGAGACATTAGCTCAGGCCCTGGCCCTGGCCGGTGGATTCACTCCTCGGGCGCACCGTAAGGTGGTCATTCATGCTCGACCCATGGGCGAGGGGCAATTGCGGGTGACGGTCATCGATGCCACCAAGCTCTTCGGGCGCCATCCCGACCCCGAATTGAATCTCGCCTTGAAGGATGGCGATCTCATCTACGTGCCGGAATCCAAGCTGAGCCGATTGAGCAAGATCCTCAGCGCCCTGCGCATTCAAACATTCGGGCTGTTCACCGATCCCTTCCGAAGGTGAACCGTCATGATGAGAATGAGCCAAAGTCACTCTCAGAATCGGCATTTCGTCTCGGTTCGGCGTCATGGATCATCAACGGCGGAGCTTCGCGCCTTGTTTTCCTCGCCCCGTCTCGTGGAGATCATCGGGCATCACTGGCGCCTGCTTCTCATGATCTTCGCGCTCGCCTTGACCCTGCGGGTTGGATTCGCCCTGACCTTGCCCGACCGGATGATCTGGGAAGATGGGTATCGATATGAGAAAGTGGCGCTCAATCTGCTCACCACGGGCGGGTTTGGATCGTTGGAGGACAATGCGGCCTCGGTGCCTCTGCCTCCGCTGCTCATGGCGGCCATCTATGCCCTGACGGGGCGGCATCTCTGGCCTCTGCGCCTGGTCTGGGCCGTGTTGGGAGCGCTGACCTGCGTGTTGGCCTACCTGTTGGGATACAAGCTCGTGAATCATCGAGTGGGGGCATTGGCCGGACTGGTGCTGGCTGGGTATCCCTATTACGTCTACCTGAACACGATGTGTGAGTATCCCCAGACGATCTTCATCTTCTTGATGGCGCTCTGTTTTCTGGGGCTGGTCGTCTTCGAGGAATCGCGTCGTTGGCGACCGTTGTTCGGAGGCAGTCTCTGTTTGGGTCTGGCCACGCTGGCGGTGCCGACGGTTCTGGTCTTCCTCCCCTTCGTGTTGTGGTGGCTTCTGTTCACCGCCAAACCCAGAGAACGCATCGGCATTCCGTGCCTGGTTGTGCTCATAGGAGCCTTGTCACCCCTGGCCATTTGGGCTGGCAGGAACTATCGCGCCTATGATCGGTTCGTCCTCATCAATTGCGCCGGAGGATTGAATTTCTGGAAAGGGAATAACCAGACGTACGCGACCTACGGCAAGCGAGGGACGGAGCTCGCGGCTGGAGAGACGCCGGATCCCCGCTATACCTTCCTGATCGAACTCGATCAGGTCAACCGGGAGGTCGCTGCCCTGGGGCCCATTGATTCATGGATTGAGCGCGAGCGTATTGGTTGGCGGCGAGGGATGGCTTTCATCCGCCAGGATGTTGGTCGGTTCATTCGACTCACCGGACAGAAGTTCCTTCACCTGTGGAGTCCCTATCCCGATGCCGTGAGCCACAACGGACAGAAGACGCCGGGGCGAGTCTTGCTGGCCGTGATCACCTATGGCCCGCTCCTCGTCCTCGGGATCATCGGTCTCCTCCTCAGTCTGAGCCATCACCGTCGGTTCGCTTTGATCTACGCCTACCTGGGTTCATTGGCCGGAACCTATGCCCTGTTTCTGCCGACCACGCGCTATCGGTTGCCGCTCGATTTCTTCCTGGCACTCTTTGCGGCATATGCCGTGACGCAGATGATATATCACTGGAAAGGAGGATGGTATGTCATCTTCAAATCGCGTCTCACATCCCCGGAGAGGGTCCAGGCGGGATATTGAGGTCTCCGTCGTCATCCCCTGCTTGAATGAAGAAGCGACCATTGGTATCTGTATTCGAAAAGCCCAGGCGACGCTCCAGCGATTGGGAATCGCGGGCGAAGTGATTGTCGCCGATAATGGATCTACAGATCGCTCGGTAGAGATTGCCCAATCATTGGGGGCGCGCGTGGTGCACGAATTCCGCAAAGGATATGGATGGGCATTGATGCGCGGATTCCGAGCCGCGCGAGGTGAATTCATCATCATGGGCGATGGCGATGACTCCTACGATTTCACCGATCTCGAGCGGTTCATCAAACCGCTTCGGGAGGGCGCCGATCTGGTCATGGGTACACGATTGAAAGGAATCATACTCCCTGGGGCCATGCCGTGGAAGAACCGGTATATTGGCAATCCTTTCCTCAGTGGATTGTTGAACATGCTGTTCCGAACCGGCGTCTCGGATTGCCACTGTGGCATGCGGGCGTTCAGGAGGGATGCGCTTCGGAAGATGCAATTGCGATGCTCGGGCATGGAGTTCGCCTCGGAGATGGTCATCAAAGCCGCCAAAGCTGGACTCCGCATTGTCGAGGTCCCCATTACCCTGTACCCCGATGGGCGAACGCGTCCGCCCCATCTGCGTCCATGGCGCGATGGCTGGCGACATCTGAAACTCATGCTCTCATTCAGTCCGACCTGGCTTTTCTCGATTCCCGGCATTCTCCTCCTGCTGATGGGATGGCTGATCCTGTTGTGGTCGGGCGCAGCCTCCTCCTCGCCAGGCCCGTTGAGTGGGGGCGCTCATTGGGCCGCAGCGGGAAGTTTGTGCGCCATTCTCGGATATCAGGTCGTTCACCTCGGCCTGGTCGCCCGCGCCTATTCGGTCCTCCATCGCTTTCGGGAGGTGGATCGATTGTTGGATGTCATTTTCCGGTTTATCGGGCTCGAGAGAGGATTGCTCATCGGGGCGATTTTCGTCTTGCTCGGACTGGGCGTGAATGCGCACGCGGTACTCACGTGGCCTACAGATGGCGGATCTCTCCAGCACTTTCGGACCTCACTGTGTGGATCAGCGCTCATGGTCATGGGTATTCAGACGATCTTCAACGCCTTCTTGTTGAGCCTGCTCGGCGAACAATACGAGCGAAAACGCGTCCCGTCCAAGAACCAGCGTTCCCACTCGTCGCTCGCTTTGATCCATTCCCAGCGGGTCGCTCAGCAATCGTCATAGCCTCGATGTGACACCACTCTTGAAGATATCCCATTCGCCGTCTCATCCAAGAGACGCTCATCATCGAATGGCGTGAGAGAGTGAGGGAGATGCCCATCCCCGCCCTCAGGAGATGACAGGGAGAGAGTGCTCATCCATTATTCTCTCGCACCATTGAGAGATTGAGGAGGGATTATGGAACCTTCAATGACCGCGTCAGTGGCCACTCATGATGGTCAGACGATGGCTGGGGAAGCGGTCGTACCAGTCCGACCGGCCACCTCCCCTCGCCGCCATCGCCTCTCCATCATCATTCCCATCTACAATGAATCGCTCAATATTGACCGGGTCGTTGCCCGCATTCAATCCGTCACATTGCCTGAGGGCGTGGAGAAGGAAATCATTCTCGTCGATGATGGATCCAATGACGGGACCTCGGAGAAGCTGGAAAAGTATAAGGATGTGGAACATATGACCGTCCACCACACCATGCTCAATTTCGGTAAAGGGACGGCCATTCGCGTGGGGATTCGCTATGCGACTGGGGATGTGATCCTCATTCAGGATGGCGATATGGAGTACGATCCTGACGATTATCCCAAGCTCATTCAACCTATTCTCGATGGACAGGCTGACGTCGTCTATGGGTCCCGCTTCCTGGGCAGCATTCAGAACATGCGGTGGGCTAATTTCCTCGCCAATAAGATTCTCACTCTGGCTGCGAACGTACTGTTCGGAGGGCGCATCACCGATGAAGCGACGGCCTACAAGGTGTTTCGAGCCGACGTGCTGAAGCGGATGAACCTTAAGGCGACTCGTTTCGAGTTTTGCCCCGAGGTGACCGCCAAGGTGTTACGAGCCGGATATCGCATCCACGAGGTGCCCATCACTTATTACGGCCGATCTATCGAAGAAGGTAAAAAAATTCGCTGGTATGATGGATTCATCGCCTTGTTGACGTTGTTACGGTATCGCCTCTTCAGATAGCCATCGCATCCAGCAAAGGAGACGCACTCATGCTGCTCATGTCACTCAGTCCGCGATATTTCCTCATTGTCCTCTTCGCCCGCAAGAGGCTCGTGTTGGGCATGTCGGCGCTCGTCTTGCTGACGGTCGTCGTCGGTTCGTTTCTCATGACGCCCACCTATGAGTCGAGCATCAAGATCTTGCTCCGACGAGAACGCACCGATCCCGTCGTTTCACCAGAAGCAACCTCATCACCGGCGTCTGTATTACCAGAGGTGAGCGAAGCGGAGTTGAATTCGGAAGTCGAGTTACTGACCAGTCGACCTCTCTTAGCCGAAGTCGTGCGGGCAACCGGTTTAGATCGACGTCATGGCCAGAGGGAGGGGGCGCTCGGCGGGTGGATTGAGCGCATCTATCGTCAATTGCACCGGCAACCTTCCGTCCATCCGGCGGATCAGGCCGTCGACCTCCTGCGACAGCAGTTAAAGGTCATCCCCATCAAGAAGTCTAATGTCATCGAAGTGAGGTATCGAGCGAACGATCCCAAGGCGGCTGCCCAGGTGTTGAATGTCTTATCCCAACTTTACATCGACCATCACGTCAAGCTGCGGCAGGCCGCGACGGCCGCCGCATTCTATTCGGAGCAAGCCGAGGCGTTGCGGCGGAAACTGGAGGAAGTCGAATCGGAACTGCGCACTTTCGAGCTCCGACATGGTCTGGCTACCGGGGAGGAGCAGGAGTCCCTGGCTCTGCAGAAACTGGCCGATTTCAAGGCCCAGTTAGGCGAGGCTCGGGTCGACCTCCAGGGAAGCATTGAGCGCCTGCACACTCTGGAGGCTCTCTTGGCCGCTCAGCCCGAGCGCATCACCAAGGAGACGCGGACGACCTATCATAAAGGACTTGACTTATTGCGCCAAAAACTGGGAGAATTAGAGTTGAAAGAAGCCGAAATTCGGCAGAAATATAAGCCGTCGAGCCGAATGGTGAGACAGATCGAGGAGCAAGTGGCGACGCTGAGGCGATACCTGGAGAACGCCGACCAACAGCCCACCCGAGAGGTAGCCGAGGGCGTTAATGAGCTCTATCTGACGTTGAAAAACGATCTCATGCGGACGCGGGCCGAGGTCGCTATGCAACGGGAGCGAGTCAATGCTCTGGCCCGGCTCGTTCAATCGTATGAACAGGGACTGCGCGAATATCGCAAGAACAGCTACCAACAGAGGAGTTTGAGCCGCGTGCGGGATGTGATCGAGAAAACCTATGTGGCGTACTTGAAGAAGGCAATGGAAGCACGATTGGCGCAAGCTCTGGATCAGCAAAAGATCGTCAATGTGAGTATCGCAGAATCGGCGATACCCAATTATCGGCCCGTGAGCCCTAACCTGTTTCTCAATGGCATCCTCGGCCTGGTGGTGGGTCTTTTTTCCAGCGTCGCTATGGCGTTCGGATTGGAGTATGTCGAACGTCCGGTCAGAACGGGGGAGATCATCGAGCACGAGCTCCAGCTGAAAGTTCTCGCAGCACTCCCAGCGAAGCGGTAGGAGGATGAGCGGATCATGTACATCGAACACTTCGGATTCAAAGAAGACCCATTTGGCGTGAGCCCCGATCCCCGTTTTCTCTATCTCGGCCCTGTGCATCATGAGGCGTTCGCTGCCTTGCTCTATGGCATCAAGATGCGGCGCGGGTTCATGTGCCTGATTGGCGAACCGGGCACGGGCAAGACCACGTTGTTATATGCTCTGCTCGAACGCCTGGAGGATCATTTGAAGACGGTCTTTCTCCCCGGAACCGATTTGACCTTCAAACAGCGGCTGCAGTTCATCATCGAATCCCTGAGCGGACGACAGACCGATGGGACGGTGTTGAGCTTGACGCGACAACTCCAGGATATACTGGCCGAAGAGTGGCGCGCCGGCAGCAACGTGGTGCTCATCTTTGATGAGGCCCAGAATCTCGCCGTGCGGGAGATGGAGGATATTCGCTTGTTGACCAACTTCGAAATTCCTCAGGCGAAGCTCCTCCAAGTCATCCTGGTCGGTCAACCGGGATTGAAAGAGAAGTTAGCCCTGCCCGAGCTCGCCCAGCTCAAACAACGTATCACGGTGAACGTGAGTCTACGGCCATTGACGCTCATGGAGACGGGAGAGTATATCGAGCACCGTCTGCGCGTGGCCGGATGGGCGAAGCCCCTTCATGAACTCTTTCAGCGTCCGGTGATCACTGCCATCTACGAGGCGTCTCGAGGTGTGCCGCGCCTGATCAATGCCGTGTGCCATAATGCCCTCCTCATTGCTTATGCAGAGAATAAGATGCGCATCGAAATTCCCATGATCGAGGAGGCGGCGACGGAACTCGACCTTGTCGAAGTAGCGGAGAGAGGCAAACTGGTCGCCAGGCCGTTGGAATCATCCCTCCCTTCGGTGGGGGCTCCGGTTCCGGTGGAAGGTCCATCGACGCCTCCCGCCGTAGAGGCCATGCGCCCGATGGAATCCCCATCTCCGGTAGAACGCTCGGAAACGACCGATGTCTCTGCGCCCGTGGAGGTGGAGGCTCCGAGTCCGGAGTTACGGCGAGCTGTCGAAGTCGTTGACCGGGGGGGCGATGATCAGTTGACGCCTCAGCCGGTCGAAGCGGACGAATCAGTGGTCGCATCGGAGGCGATGGTCGGCGAGATCCCGATAGCCGCTCCCATCGAGGTTCCCGGGGAGTCAGAAGATGGGCTCGCCGGGGAGCCATCTGATCAGGAATGGGTGGTGGAGCCTCCATCGGCGGGAGACGTCCCTTCTCCAGCCGAGTGGGAGGGGGCCGAGCAGATGGCATTGGAGCTCAGCCCCGAGTCATCCGCTCCCATGTCCTCTTCCCCTGAGTGGAGTGAAACTGAAGAGGCAAGAGCAGTGGCTCATCGCCTTCCCGAAGTGGAACGTTCCGCGTCCGGCAGCGAGGAGATTCCTCGAGGGGAGGAAGTGACCATCGCCGATGCTGACGAGCCCACGGCGTTGTCGTCGTCAGAAATTGAACCGGAGTTCATCGCGCTCTCGCCTTTGGAGGAGCCAGAGGGAGCGTCGACAGTGAGTGTGGACATACCAGACATCGAAAACGTGATGGGAGAATTGGATGTGGATGCCGACGTCGTCCTGGAGCCCGATATCGCCGCGGCGTCGTTCGTCTCGGGGGAGGAAAGCTGGGATGTGCCCGTCATCGAGCCGATAACGCTCGGAGATATCCTTCAGCCATCGGAACCGGAAATCGACGAGCGAGTGGAGATGGAACTCTCCCCAGGGGAGTTGGCGGCACTTGAGCCTTCCGATGAGATGACGATGACATCGACAGTCGAGGCGACCTCGTTAGAGAGCCCGGTACCAGAGGCGATTGAGTTGTTCCCGGTGCATGAGGAGGAGCCGGTTTCTCCGGTTGAAACTCTCACGGTATCTTCGTCAGCGGAAACGGCGCCCATCGCCAAATGGGCTGACAGCGAGGAACGGCGGGCGTCGGCCGAGACCCGGCGTGCGTTGGAGGAGAACCTGACCTCTCTTCTCGCCGCCGCCACACCATCCCCGGGGGCCCGAAGAGGGGAAGGGGCGCCGCCTCGCGCATCTTTTGATGCGATGCTCGACGAGATCGAAGAGTTCATCGCTCTCCGGGAGGGCGTGCTCTCCGGGTCCTCCGGCAATGGTCATCTTCGCGCGCCCTCGGCGGCCGGTGAGCCGACGGCACAGTCTGCTCCCCAGGCATCCCAGCGCCCACATCGTATCACCTCCGATGAGCCTCATCTGCTCGCGCTTGAGCGAGCGGCCGCTCCGTCACCACCGCCGACGGCATGGATGATTTTACTCTCTCTTGTCGCTCTCACCTTCGGTATGGTCATTGGGATTTACCTGCGGCCGCATTTGCAAGAACTCTTGAAACAGGCGGGACTGCCTGCGGTAGCAACGCCGGAGAGGACATCGGTCGCCGGATCAACGCCTCCCGCCGAAGCGAAGCGTCCTTCTTCAACATCCGTTCCGACGGCAGCCGACGTGGGCAAGCCGTCGACGGTCACCGAGTCCGCTCCTCTTCCCGTGGCCCGACCAACTATACCGGAACCGCCAGCGCGTCATCTCTCTTCCCGAAAGACCGATGTTCGCTTTGTGAGCGTCCGGCGCGGTGACACTCTGGGCAAGATCATTCGACGTCACTACGGATATGTGAATGACCGCCTCGTTCGGGCCGTTCAGGCCGTGAATCCGGAGGTGAAGGATTGGAATCTTCTGGAGGTGGGTCAACGCCTGCGGCTCCCTGTAGATCCTGAAGCCGTGATCTCCAATCAACGGTGAGCGCTCGGCGACAAGACGCACCGAATATTTCATTCTCGTCAATCCTCTTGTGACTGTGAAGAGGCGACGCAGAGCTGTGGTCTTCTCGTTTCCCATCGCCACGAATTAAGCTGCATCGTCCATCCCTTGCGATCGTATTGCCTTTTCTGGAGGAATCTATGAGTCGTTATGCTCGCGTATTAGATCGTCTCAGAAACCCGACGTCTGACATGCCCGTTCCCGAAGCTGAATTCCCGGTGGACGTTTCCCCTCATCCCGTCGATACATCGATCCCGCCTTGCCATCAGCACTGGCGCGAGGAATTGAGGCGACTGCGGGGGATCATCGTCCTGGCTCATCAATTACACGGGGTCCAGACGATCCTCATATGTGGGACGCGCCAGGATGATGGGGCATCATCGGTGGCCGGTCATCTGGCCGTCGCGTTAGCCGAGATCGGAAGAGGGCGCATCGCCTTCGCCGATGCCCGGGGAACCACATCCAATGGAGCGCATCCGCTGGATGCTGCTCTGGTTGGATCGGATCGCAAAATGGGCGTGGCGGCCAGCAGCAGCCTCTGTGTGCGACGAACCCGCATCGCGAACCTCGAAGTGGTGACCAGTCGACACAATGGCGATTCGGTCATGACATTGCTTCAACCAGCCGATTTGGTCCGCCGCCTGCGTAAGCAATTCAGTTACGTCATCCTCAGTGCTCCCCCGGTGATCGCTCATCCGGATACGCTCCTGTTGGCCACCAAAGTCGACGGCGTCATTTTGATCGCTGCCGCCAATCGGACGCGACTCGATGATCTGGAAGCGGCCAAAACGGAGTTAGAGCATGTCGGCGCCAACATTCTCGGGGTGGTGCTGAACGCCTATCAAGAGATTCTCCCTCGCGTGCTCAGACATCGATGACGAAATCGTGTCCCTCCTTGTATCACGCCTGACACGGCCTGGAAAGGGATCGCCCGCTTCGCCATGGGGAGACCGCATGTGAATCCTGATTCGGATCCCTTCCAGGTCGTGTCGATCGCCAGGGAGCGAGGGACTGTCCATCGAGAAGGTGTGCAATCACGGGAGGGATGGTGTCCGGAGAGCGTTTCATGAAACACGAACCCATTGGGTCACGTCGTTTTTCATCCAGGAAGCCACGCGCGGCGTCCTGGCAACAGTTCTGGGAGATGATGGCCCTCAGTGCTGATCCTCTGCTGGCCGCCGATTTGATCCAGGTGACGAACCTCAGTGAGAAGTACGAGAGCATGTGCCGAGAGTTGCAGTCGCTCCTGGAGTTGACCGAATCGGATCGCTTCCTCAACGTGGGATGTGGGGCGGGCCTCTTCGAGTCCTGGCTCGATGGAGCCGTGCGCGAGATCGTGAGTATGGATCTGGCCTGGAATATGCTCATCAAAGCGCGCGCACTCAACGGCCACCGCGCGCCGGTGACCCTGTTACAAGCTACGGCCACCGCTTTGCCGTTTGCCGACCACACGTTCGATCGAGTGCTCGCCAACAGCGTGACCCACTATCTCTCCGCTGCCGAGTTGAGCGCGATGCTGGCCGAGTTCCGACGGGTAGTGAAGCCGGGAGGACGCATTGTCATCGGCGATGTTGAGGAACCGGCTCCACCGCTCATTGAACGGCTCCGTCGCCTTGCCCGTCGTGAGGGAATGGCCGGTGTCCTTCGTCGGAGCTTTTCCAAGCTCCTCGGCCCGGTGGTGCAGCTTTATCAACATGCCCGGGAATACTATCTGGTGGCGCGAGGTCGATTACATCCGGTCGAGAAACCTGCCCCCATCATTCGACACCGTCGGGAAGACCTGTTGCGGTTGGCTGCCGATCAGGGATTTGAAGGGCAGATCGTTGAACAGGGCGCGGGGGCCTTGTTCTCCAATCGTTTCAACATGGTCTTGACGGTCAAAACCGATCGCCCTGCGGCCGACGGATAACCAGATGGAGATGGTGACCCATAGCTCTTCTCTCGCCTGGAGGAAAATCGAATGGAAAAAGCGATCGTCGTCGGAGCCGGGCCGGCCGGATTAGTCGCCGCGCTGGAGCTCGTTCAACATGATTATGATGTCATCGTCGTCGAAAAGGCCCCGCGCGTGGGCGGCTTGCATCGGTCGTTCCATTATGGACCGTTCACCTTCGATGTCGGGGTTCACTGTTTTGATACCACTGACCAGGAGGCCATCGAATACGTGCTGAGCATCTTGGAGCACGATTATCGTCTGCTCCCTCCGCGCGCCGCGTATTATCTCCACGGGCGATATCTGCGCGATCCATTGAATAATCTCACAGAGCTGTTGAAGCTGCCAGCGTCACTGTTGATCCGCGGGCTCGTCGACTTCGCCTGTCGGCCTCGGCGACCGTGGAAAGCGAGCTTGGAAGAGTTCGGTCGATCGATGTATGGAACGTCGTTCTATCGCGCTCTGGTCCAGGGGCCGGTGGAGAAAGTCGTTCAGCGCCCGTGTGCTGATCTACATCCCGATACGGCTCATTTGCTCAACGTGAATATTCCCGATCATCGTCTCACGGGATCGGAGATCATCGGCAAGGTGATCCAAAAGATAAGGGGAGCACCCCATCAAAACAATGGACAGAGAACGGAAGCTGTGCAACTCTATCCGGCGAGTGGTGGCTTTGAAGTGTTCGTACAAAAACTGGCTCAACGGATCCGCCAGCGAGGAGGAGACATCCTCACTGGGGCTCGCATCTCGGAGATTCGCTGCCGGCAAGGACGCGTCGTCTCGGTGACCATAGATGGTCGAGAATATCCGACCGACTGGCTCATCTGGTCGGGCAGCTTGAACGGTCTGATGCGCCTGTGGGGCCTGGAGATCGATGGTGTGCCTGCCTCGGCAATGATCCTTTACAACCTGGAGGTGAAGGGCACTCCGTTGACTGATTACTTGTGGATCGAATGCTGGGAGCCGAGCATGCTGATGAGTCGGGTGTCCTATCCGTCTTCGTTCCGCCCGGAAAACGCTCCCCCCAACTACCATGGCCTCAGTGTGGAAGTACCTTGTCGGATCGGCGATCGACGCTGGACGGCTCCAGAGGTGCTCGTCGATCGGGTGAAGCGGGATTTGACGATCATGGGGCTCCTCACCGACGCGACTGAGGTCGTAGCCTGTCATATCGAGCGAATCCCAGCGGCTTTCCCCATCCTTCCCTGGGACTATGAGCAGACGATAGCCCGGGCCAAAGAGGCCGTGCGTCAACGGGCTGACAATCTCATTCTCATCGGTGCGGCAGCCGGTCGCATCGGCAAAATGCAGAATGATCAGATCACCTTCGCCCGCCGAATGGTTCGGCAGATGCTCATGAGTCGGACGATCGCGACCACAGTTTCGTCGAAGGAGTCACTCGTGGCTTGGCGAGCCACACGACGAGAATAAAAAGGGACGCTCGGGGAATGGAGCGCAAGATGCCATCTTGCACCACTCTCTATTTTCGAAGGAGGACCCTAGCCTATGTGCGGGATTGCTGGGCTTTTTCATGCTGATGAAGCGCAGATGGTGTCGCCGGAGTTGCTCACCGATATGGTGGCGATGCTCAACCATCGAGGACCCGATCAATCGGGCATATGGACGGCGGGCTCGGTGGGATTGGGAAGTGCGCGATTGAATATCATCGATCCGGTGACCGGGCGGCAACCCATCCACAATGAAGACAAGACGATCTGGCTCGTCCTCAACGGCGAGATCTACAACTATCCGGAGCTGCGCCGTCGATTGATGTCGCAGGGCCATCGTTTCTATACGCGAACGGATACCGAGGTGTTAGTCCACTTGTATGAGGAGGAGGGGATAGAGTTTCTCAATCACGTGAATGGGCAGTTCGCCCTCGCCCTTTGGGATGGACGTCGACGCCGCCTCCTCATCGCTCGCGATCGAATGGGCATTCGGCCGCTCTTTTATGCCCATCTCGATGGCTGTTTCGCGTTTGCCTCGGAGATCAAAGCGCTCCTGCTCAATCCAGCCATCGAGGCCCGGCTGAATCCACGAGCGGTGGACCAGATTTTCACTTTCTGGGTCACGCTTCCTCCGGAGACTGTCTTTCACGACATTTACCAACTCCCCCCCGGCACGATGATGCTGGTGGATCGGACGGGAATTCAGTGTCGTTCGTACTGGCAACTCTCGTTTCCTCCCGAGGGAGAGGAGGAGCAACTCTCGGAGGAGGCGGCCATCGAACAGCTTCGAGCATTGCTCGTTGATGCGACCCGCCAGCGCTTGCGGGCAGACGTTCCGGTGGGCGTTTATCTGAGTGGGGGCATTGATTCATCAGTCATTGCCAGTATCATTCGCTTTTTCACCGATCATCCGCTGCAGACGTTCTCAGTCCGATTCGCCAATGACTTTTACGACGAGAGCTTTTATCAGCAGCTCATGATCGATCACCTTCAGGCCGAACATCGAGCCGTCGCGTGCTCGGATCGAGACATCGGGGCGTCCTTCCCGCAGGTGATTTGGCATGCCGAAGCCCCCGTTCTCCGGACTGCGCCGACGCCCCTCTATCTCCTCGCCCAGCTCGTTCACCAAAGTGGCGTGAAAGTCGTGCTGAGCGGTGAAGGAGGAGATGAGGTGTTTCTCGGATACGATCTGTTCAGGGAGACGAAGATTCGACACTACTGGGCACAGCATCCGGAGACTCGACGAACGTTGCTCTTCAAGCGGCTGTATCCCTATTTGACGCTCTCGCAAGTGCAGTCGTCGACCTATTTGAAGGCTTTCTTTGGGGCGGGATTACAAGCCC
>Ga0256841_1000104_pt1 | contig 91881 bp, 82 predicted proteins | sample 356308metaG_FD_185971 | JGI IMG/M metagenome (GOLD analysis project Ga0256841, IMG submission 185971) | Hydrothermal vent microbial communities from Mid Atlantic Ridge, Atlantic Ocean - 356-308 | ecosystem: Environmental > Aquatic > Marine > Hydrothermal vents | place: Atlantic Ocean: Mid...
TATAGATCAATCCGTTAGGGGCTTCAAGAAAAGGCCAGCTCCGCGTTTCGGCTCTTGCCAAGGGAACAACCCTTGCCTGCGAGCCGCGCCTTGATCTGACCTTTTCTTGAAGCCCTGAATACGACATGGATTGTTGCCGAGTTAATATGAGTATGCTTTGCTGGAATATAACAACATAAACCCATTCAATTCCATGTCCTTGACCCCGGAATTAGGTAGCGCCCTGAAAGACATTCTCCCCGATGACGGACTCATCCTGGAGCCGGAAATGCTGCGCGCCTATGAATGCGACGGGTTGACCGCCAAACGCGGCCTGCCCCTGGCGGTTGCGCTGCCACGAACCGGGAAACAGGTTCAGGCCGTGGTTCGCCTGTGTCATGAACACCGCTTGCCCATCGTCCCCAGAGGCGCGGGCACCGGCCTGTCCGGCGGCGCACAGCCCCTGTCCAATGGACTGGTGCTGAGTCTTGCGCGCATGCAGCGCATTCTGGAAATCAATCCGGACAACCTCAGCGCCCGGGTGCAGCCAGGCGTACGCAACCTGGCGGTAAGCGATGCCGCACGCGCCCATGGCCTGTACTATGCACCGGATCCCTCATCGCAGATCGCCTGCACCATCGGCGGCAACGTGGCGGAAAACTCCGGGGGAGTGCACTGCCTCAAATACGGACTCACCGTACACAATATTCTCCAGCTGCAACTGGTTACCGCCGAAGGCGAATTACTGGAGATCGGCAGCAACGCCCTGGACAGTCCCGGCTATGACCTGCTGGCGCTGCTCACCGGCTCGGAAGGCCTGTTGGGCATCATCACGGAAGTCACGGTCAAGCTCCTGCCCATCCCGCCCGCCGCCAGGGTCATGCTCGCGGCTTTCGATTCCGTGGAGCAGGCCGGTCAGGCAGTAGGCGCAATCATCGCCGCAGGCATTGTTCCCGCCGGTCTGGAAATGATGGACAACCGCTCCCTGCGCGCAGCCGAGGATTTCGTGCATGCCGGATATCCCGTGGATGCCGCCGCCATCCTGCTGTGCGAGATGGACGGCACCCAAACCGAAGTTCACGAGCAACTGGAGAGGGTCGAAAGAATCCTGCTCCGATACGGCTGCAGTAGCATGCGGGCGTCAGATTCCGAAGAAGAACGCACCCGCATCTGGGCCGGACGCAAGGCGGCTTTTCCCGCCGTGGGACGTATTTCACCGGATTACTACTGCATGGATGGAACCATCCCCCGACATCGGCTCCCGGAAGTGCTGTCGCGCATCGAAGCCATGTCAGGGAAATACAGCTTGAATGTCGCCAACGTCTTTCACGCGGGCGATGGCAATCTGCATCCGCTGATTCTCTATGACGCAAGCAAGCCTGGAGAACTTGCCCGGGCGGAAAAATTCGGTGGAGAAATACTCGCCTTGTGTGTGGAAGTGGGCGGAACCATTACCGGCGAACATGGCGTGGGCAGCGAAAAAATCGACCAGATGTGCGTGCAGTTCCACAGCATGGAGCTGCAACAGTTTCACGCCATCAAGAAGGCTTTTGATGAAACCGCTCTGTTCAACCCGGGCAAGGCCATTCCCACCCTGCATCGTTGCGCTGAACTGGGCGCCATGCATGTACACAATGGCGAACTGCCCTTTCCTGATCTGGAACGCTTCTGATGAGCCATCGGGAGCTGATCCGGGACGCCTTTGCCAGCAAAACGCCCCTGAACATCCAGGGGGGAGGCAGCAAGGGTTTTCTGCAACCTGCTCCGGTCCCTGCAAAGACCCTGCATACCACGGATCTGACCGGGATTCTGGACTACCAGCCGGAAGAACTGTTTGTGCGCGCCCGGGCCGGAACACGGCTGCAGGAAATAGAAAAACTGCTGCGCCAGAAACAACAGATGCTGCCTTTTGATCCCCCCCGGTTCTCTCCCGCCGCCACCCTGGGCGGGAGCATCGCCAGCGGGCTTTCCGGCCCTTCTCGGCCCTGGTGGGGAGCCGCCCGGGATTTCGTGCTTGGCTGTGTACTTATCAACGGCAGGGGAGAACGCCTGCGCTTCGGCGGTGAAGTAATCAAGAACGTGGCCGGCTATGATGTCTCCCGACTGCAATGTGGCGCCTGGGGAACGCTGGGGCTGCTGGAAGAAATCAGCATCAAGACCCTGCCGGCGCCCGAAGAGGAAATCACCCTGGAACTGGAACTGGACGAGAGCGACGCCCTGGAAAAAATCAGGGAATGGAACCGGCAGCCACTGCCTTTGTGTGGCGCTGTCTGGCACCAGGGCCTGTTGCGCATCCGGCTGAGCGGCAACGCAGCCGCGGTTGCACAAGGCCGCCTTCGTATCGGCGGAGAACGCTCCGGCAACACCGGTTTCTGGGAGCAACTGAAAGAACATCGGCTGGATTTCTTTCACTCGGCAAAACCCCTGTGGCGCATCTCCCTGCCCCGGGACTGCCCGGCAATGAAACTTCCGGGCGAGATCCTCGTGGACTGGGGTGGCGCGCAGCGCTGGCTGCTCAGCGACAGCTCCATGGAAGTCTTGTCGCAAATCGCCGCAAATGCCGGTGGTCACGCCAGCCCTTTCCATCCTAACCGGCCGGTTCCTCTCGATCCCGGATTGATGCGTTTGCACCAGCGGCTGAAAAACGCCTTCGACCCTGCCGGCATCCTCAATCCGGGCCGGCTTTTTCCCTAGTTCCGGCAAGCCATGGATACGCGACTCTCAGCTCTGCTCAGCAACGATGCATCAGCTCTCGAAGCCCGGGAGCTGTTACTCAGCTGCGTACATTGCGGCTTCTGCACCGCCACCTGCCCCACCTATCAGCTGCTCGGAGACGAGCTGGACGGTCCCCGCGGCCGCATCTATCTGATCCGGCAGCTATTGGAAAGCGGTCGCTCATCCGCACAGACCAGGGTGCATCTGGATCGCTGCCTGTTGTGCCGCTCCTGCGAGACCACCTGTCCTTCCGGGGTGAACTATCATCAGCTGCTGCATTTGGGACGCAAACTGTCCGGCAAGCTTAAACCCCTGCCTTTGCCGCAGCGCATTCTGCGCGCCACGCTTCGGGGCATACTTCCCTATCCGCGACGGGTGCGCGCCCTGGCAGCCATGGGACGCCTGGCTCGCCCGCTGCTTCCGGGAAAAATTCGCAACAAGATCCCGGCCAGGCAGCGGCGAAAGCCGCTACCAGGGACAACCCATGCGCGCAAGGTATTACTGTTCCAGGGTTGTGTGCAATCCGCCGTGGCGCAAGGCATCAATGACGCCACGCGCCGGGTTCTCGACCGGCTGGGGATAGAATGCCTGACGGTAGCACGTGAACACTGCTGCGGCGCGGTGCCCCATCACCTGGATGCAGAAAACCAGGCCCGGGAAATGGCCAGACACAACATCGACCAGTGGCTGCCCCTGCTGCGAGATGGCGCGGAAGCGCTGCTCATCACCTCCAGCGCCTGCGCCCTGGAAATTCAGGAATATCCGCAGCTGTTCACCGATGACCCGGCTTTGGAGCAAAAAGCCATCGAACTTCTGCAGCATTGTCAGGAAATCGGCAGCTTTCTGCACAAGCAGGAGACCAAAAATCTGCAGCTGGCCAAACCCCGTTCCATGGCTTTTCATGCTCCCTGCACCTTGCAGCACGGGCTGGTATCCGCCGAACACACCACCGACCTGCTGTCACGCCTGGGGTTTGAATTGCATGTTCCCAGAGACAATCATCTTTGCTGTGGTTCCGCCGGCACCTATTCCCTGCAGCACCCACGGCTGGCGGATGAGCTGCGCAGGAACAAGCTGGACGCACTGACGGAAATCGGCATCGATTGTATTGCCAGTGCGAATATCGGTTGCCTGCTGCACCTGCAAGAAACATCACCCCGGCCGGTGAAACACTGGATCGAGTGGCTGGACGAAATCCTGGAACAGCAAAGCGCAAGATCATGAACATTCCCGATTCATGGGGATGACGCCTGAGCCACGGACAGCCTGCCCAGGTATCCATGACGAAAACTGCTAACCAGTCCGGGAATCTTTTCCGCCACTACCGGTCGACTGAGGTAATACCCCTGCACCAGATCACAACCCGCGTTTTTCAGCATATCCAGCTGGGCGCTTTCCTCCACGCCCTCACCGACCACGCGATGCCCCAGGGCATGAGCCAGGCCAATAATGGTTTCCAGCAATACTGGAGCCTTGGCGTCCCTGAGAAGGTCGGTGACAAAAAGACGATCGATCTTCAGGCAATCCACCGGCAGGGCTTTCAGGGAGGCCAGGGAGGAAAAACCGGTGCCAAAGTCATCTATGGCGATACCGACTCCCAGCTCGCGCAGCTGATGGAACATGCCAAAATTGCCACCATCGGTTTGCACCACGCTTTCGGTAATCTCCAGTTCCAGACAGTGCGGAGACACACCGGTTCTTTCCAGTACATCCTCCACTGTGCGCAGCAAAACCGGATCACGAAAATGCAAGGGCGAGATATTCACCGCCATGCGTAACTCCTCCAGCCCCGCCTTCTGCCACTCCTGCAACTGGGTGCAGGCCTGTTCCAGCACCCAGGTTCCCAGGGAATGAATCATGCCGATGCGTTCGGCAACCTCTATGAAATCGACCGGCGGAATCACGCCCATCTCGGGATGATGCCAGCGAATCAGCGCCTCCACTCCTGCGATACGACCGCTGGCCATATCCACCTGTGGCTGGTACTGAAGCACGAACTGCTCCCTCTCGATTGCGAGGCGCAGATCCTGCTCCATCTGCAGACGCCTCTCCACTTCAGCTGTCATTTCCTGGCAATAGAAGGCATATCGATGCCTTCCTTCCCCCTTGGCCGCATACATGGCGCTATCTGCAGCCTTCAGCAACGACTGCAGATCAGTACCATCTTCAGGAAAATGGGCGATGCCGATGCTGCATCTGGGGCGAACCTCGCGCTTGCCCAGCATTACCAGTCGGTTGGTTTCCTCCAGGCAACGCCCAGCCACTTCGGCTGCATCATACTGGTCACTGACGCTGTCCACCAATATGCAGAATTCGTCTCCGCTGAGACGGGCGATGAAGTCCGTATCACGCAGGGCGTTCTGGAGACGCTCTGCCACAATCTTCAGTAATTCATCCCCCATGTCATGCCCCAGACTGTCGTTGACGTCCTTGAATCCGTCCAGGTCCAGATACAACAGGGCGAAGCGTTCATCCCGGCGCGAAGCCGCCTTTATCAGATCTTCCAGATGCTTGTAGAAATATGCCCGGCTCGCCAGTCCGGTAAGCTTGTCAGTATAGGCCAGCTGGCGAATATGCTGATCCGTGGCGCGCTGCTGGGTGATGTCCTGCACCGTGCCCAGAACCACTTGGGTACTGTCCGGCGCCACGCCCAGTTCCTGATGTACGATCACTGCCGGGCGATCTTTGGCGAGCAATCGGTAATCCACCGGTTTCAGCGGTGCTCCTTCGGCTGCCGCGATAATCACATCCTGCACATAGTTTCTGTCTTCGGGATGCACATATTCCAGATAGGCCGGCAGGGTAGCGCAGCAGTCATCCGCCCGCACTCCCAGCATGGCGGCCAGATTCTCTGAAAGGCTCAGCTCATCCCGGGCCGAATCCCAGCGCCAGTACCCCAGACCAGCGATATGCTGGGCCCGGGTCAGCTGCATCTGACTCTCACGCAATTCCCTGCTGTTTCTTACGGCACGCAGCTGAAAGCGGATGCGGTGCAGCAGTATGGAGAAGTTGACCGGCTTGCTGACAAAACCGCTGGCTCCAGACTCAAAAGCCTTCTCCACCGATTCGGTGTCCTCCAACCCGGTAACCATCATCACCGGCAGATCCTCCAGACCCGCGATTCGGTGCAAACTCCGGCACACCTCAAAGCCATCCATGTCCAGCATGAGAGCATCCAGCAACACCAGATCAGGACGCTTGTGCAGAACCTGGTCCAGGGCAGCGTGGCCACTGTCCACGGAAACAACCCGGTAGCCGGCATTTTTCAGCACTTCTTCCATCGCCAGACGAAAGCCCGGATCGTCATCCACCAGCATGATCAGTTCCGGGTCTTCCTGTTCCCGACCGGAAGGCGGGTCAGTTCGCTCTGTCTCCAGGTTCATTCCAGCCAGTTCGCGCAAAGCCGCAAGCACGCCAGGCAAGCCAGACTTCAGGGCATACAGGGATTCTTGTGCGACATCGAGCTTGCCTTCCCGGGCCAAGGCCTCCAGCTGTGCGCAATCGGCGGAAAAAGCCTGCGCCCCCAGGTTGGCACTGGCGGATTTCAGTCCGTGAGCCACACGCCGCAGCTTTTCCGCATCCTTCTCCTTCAAGGCATGATCCAGATCCGCAAGCTCTCCGGGAACCTGGCGCAGAAAATGTTCCACTACTTTCCCCAGGACATCACGACCGCTGCTCTTTCCCAGCTGACGGAGCTGTTCCAGCGCGTCATCGTCGATTACAGAAGCTTCCGTCTCCGGGGCTGCGACTATTCCACCCTGATCGTCGCCATCATGCGGAGAACCCAACCAACGAGCGAGAAGATCCGCCAATTGGGTCTGGGAAAAAGGCTTGCTCAGATAATCATCCACGCCAGCAATCCGACACTGTTCCCGGATTCCCTTTTGCACGTCAGCGGTCAATGCCACCACTGGTGTGCGCACGCTGCCTTGCGCCTTTTCCATCTGACGTATTCTTTGCGTGGCTGCCGCACCATCCATTTCCGGCATGTGCCAGTCCATGAGCACCATGTCATATCGGTGTTCGGCAAAATGTTGGACGGCCTCCATGCCGTTTTCCACCACATCCACACTACAGCCCATGGCCAGCAGCATACTCAGGGCCACCTCCTGGTTCACCAGGTTGTCCTCGGCCAGCAGAATCCTTGCACCAAAATTCGGGCGCAGCCTGTTACCGGAGGACGATTCCTCACTGTCGCCTCCCAAAACACTGCTCAGGCAGGACAGGAGCTGTTTCTGGCGCACGGGCTTCTGCAAAAAGCAGGATATGGAGGCATTGCCCGCTGCCATCGGATCAGCGCCGGAAGAACTGAGCATGATGATATACAGGGGCGGAATGTCCTCGTCTTCCTCCACACGCCTGGCCAGTTCCAGTCCATCCATGCCCGGCATATGCCAGTCCAACAGGAGGACCTTGTAGGGATCATTCGCCCGAGCCGCGCGGCGCAGAATATCCAGGGCTTCTTCAGCCGTGGTGGCCGAACCATTGCGCATTCCCCAGGCAATGACCTGATTATGCAGTATCTCCAGATTCACTGCATGATCGTCCACGACAAGCACTCGCACACCCTGCAAAACCGTCGGACTGGCCGGCTCATTCTTGGGCAGTACTGCCTGCTCCAGACAGATGGTGAAACGGAAATGGGCGCCTTCTCCTTCCGTGCTTTCCAGCTTCAGCTTCCCTCCCATGAGTTCCACGAGCCGCCTGGCTATGGCCAGTCCCAGTCCGGTGCCACCATACCTGCGGGTGCTGGTGCCATCTGCCTGACTGAAGGCCTTGAAAATACGTTCCTGCTGCTCTTGCGGAATACCGGGGCCAGTGTCCGAGACCTCGAAGGAAACCCGGATCTGACCATCATGGCAGGAACCAGCCCGAACCCACAGGCGCACTTCACCCCGTTGGGTGAATTTGATCGCATTGCCAAGCAGGTTCACCAGCACCTGGCGCAAACGCACCGGATCGCCATGCACCCAGACAGGTAGATCGGGAGGCAGATTGGGCACCAGCTCCAGCCCCTTGCGATAGGCCTGGTTCGCGACCAGCTCCAGGGTATCTTCCAGGAGAGAGCGCAGGTTGAAATCCTCCTTGTTGAGATGCAGCTTGTTGGCCTCGATACGGGAAAAGTCGAGAATATCGTTGATCACGCCCAGCAGGGCTTCCGCTGAGCGATGCGCTGTATCCGCAAGACGATGAGCACGCAGATCCAGACCGCTGTCCAGCAACAATTCGGTCATGCCCATGACACCGTTCATGGGTGTACGTATCTCATGGCTCATGGTGGCCAGGAACTCACTCTTGGCCTTGCTCGCGGCTTCTGCCGCCTCCTTGGCCACCTTCAGGCTGCGGGTGCGTTCCTCAACCTTGTGCTCCAATTCCTCGCGATATGACGCCAGCGCATTGTCACGTTCTTCGAGCTGACCCAGCATGTTGTTGAAATTGTTGATAATGATACCGATCTCATCGTTTTCCCCCGGCTCCAGGCGAATACTGAAATCCTGTGTTTCCGATACTTGCTGCATACCTTCCACGAGCTTGCGAATGGGTGTGGTAATTCGCTTTTGCAGCTCACTGGAAAGCAGAAAAGCGCCACCCATGATTGCCAGCCAAAGCACGGAAACCATCAGCAGATAGTCCTGAATGCGCGTGAACAATTGCCCAAGATTGGTATCCAGGACGATATACCCCAGCGTTTCACCGCCCATGCGTACCGCCTGGAAGCTTTCGATACGGTCGTGGCGCACCCGGTGGTGTACCGCCCCGGCCTGCTCATGCTCGCGCAACCCCTGTATCCGGCTCGCCGCTTCCGTGCGCAGATCAGCCTTGCCCTTCCTCCGCGAACCGAATTCAGCAAAGACAGAACCATCAGCGCGGAGCAAGACCGCATAGTCCACAGAAGGCTCCGCCTGAAGGGACATGAGCAGGCGATTGGCGGTCTTGCGGTCATCGAAACTCAAGGCCGCTGTGGAATTGGTGGCAATGAAATCGGCGAGCACCTCCGCCCGTTCCACCAGTGTCTGCCGGTAGCTGACAAACTCTACAGCCAGATAGATTACCGAACTGAGCAGTAATGCCACTCCGGTAACCAGCAGTATCATGTGGCGCAGTTTCTGTGCAATGCCGGTGCTTTTTTGAATATTCATGGCTGTTCTGTCTCTATGATGGCAGCCAGATCCAGCAGGGGGGCTGCGATTTTCAGGCCGGCGCTGACGGCCTGGCCAAGATTGATACGAAATCCGATGCGTTTTTCACCCTGAGTGAATTCGATCATGCCCCCACGACGGGCAAAACCTTCCATGTCGCTGATGGTCAGTACGGGATATTGGGATACAAAACGCAGGATCTTGCGCAGAAAAGGACGCTTTGACTCACTGATGAACAGAATCTGACAACGGGCATCTACTGCCTCGGACTGCACAAAACGGTGAATGCGAATAGGATGTTCATTGACCGTTCTCTTTTCCAGCGCATCCAGCGCTCCACCAAAATCGTCGCGCCCCAGGATGCAAATACCAAAATCTTCCTCTGTCTGGTTCTTTGCATCAGGCCACTCCACAAAGCGGGTCAACTTGTAGATCAGTGCCGCTTTGAGACGATATTCGGAAGAAACAAGCGCCGCCGAGCCGATAGTTGCTGGAAGCAACATCAACAGGATCAGCAGCAGCCGAGCCACGCCCGGCCAGCCTGTCATGCCTTTGCCGTGTTGGAACCCCATGTCTGTCGCCTTGCGCTTTCCCTAGAACCGGAGCTGGAAGCGAGCCAGAAGGGAGCGCTCGATTTCCGTGGGCATGAGATAGCTTTCACCCACGAATTCCAGATGGCGATGATCGAGCAGATCCCGGGCGACCAGGGAAAGCTCCAGGTCTTCGCTTGGGCGCCAGGCGAGGCGCAGATTCAAACTGGTGTAGGCGGGTACGCCGATATCCTGCATGAAGGCAGGACGGTCGATAGCGCCGTTATAGTAGATCCAGGCATCCAGGCTGACATCATTGCAGATATCCATGAGGGAGCGGATTGAACCCATGTGAGTCGGCGTGGAGCGGCCATTCGGTGCCTTTTGACCAGGCAGGGTGGAACCCTGATCCAGTTGCGTGTCGATCTGAAAATAACTGTAGCCCAATTGTATACGCCACCACTCCATGATCTGCCAGTCCAAAGACAGCTCCAGTCCCTGACTGTCTCCGGAAAGTTTGTTGGCAAATTCCAGATAGGGCAGACCAAAGGGGTCGGTTTTCCGTTCAAACGTTTCCAGATCTTCATAGTCCTGGTAATAAGCCACCAGATCCAGGGCAAGATTGTCTCTTGGCTGATAACGCAGGCCAAATTCATAGGCCAGTACCTTCTCGGAAACAAACCGATCCGAGCCGTAGGCGTGAATCACCAGAGGAGACCGGGGAGGCATGGTGGGCACGATACCAAAAACAATATCTGCATTCCGTTCCACGCGGGAAGGCATTCTCACCGCCCGGGAAACCGCCGTCCAGTATGTGGTTCGATCATTGGCCAGCCAAAGCAGCCGGGCTGTAGGCTGGATCTCCACACCGGTATATTCATTGTGTTCGAACTTTGAACCCAGCACCAGGCGCAAGCCTTCCGGCGACAAGCTGATTTCATCCTGGAGGAAAATGCCGTACTGGTTCAGATTCCGGCCAGACGGATTTATGGAAGCCATGAAACTCCCGGAATAATCGTCCTGGATACGACGAAAATTTACACCCCATACCAGATCATGACCTGTCAATGGTTGCAGGTGATGCTGAAAATCGACATCCAAGGTCAGATGTTTTTGAGAAGCAAAGGCTTCAGCTCGATAATTGGAATCCAGATATACCTGCAGCGAGGTCTCCGAGTTTTCCGCCAGCTGGTGATTCCAGCGGCCAAGGAGGTTCCATCCGGATGACTCAATGGCATCTTCCACCAAAGGAATCACATAGTAAGGCGCATAGGGAGCACTGGCCGGATCAGCAGGATCAGCCCAGTAATTGGCCAGCTGGTTTTCATCCGATCGATAGATATCTCCCTGAAAGGTCCAGCTGTCCACCCCGGAAACCCAGCCATCTGCACGGAAGCCTCCCTGCACACTGCGCCATTGATCATTCGCATCGCGCCCGGCCACGGGAGACCAGAAGCTGTCCAGATCACGATATTTGAAATAGAGCCTTCCATGAGCCTGCTCGCCTAGTTGGGCGCCATAACGCAAACCGACCAGCCCTTGCTGTTCATTGCCGCCACCAACTGCCAGAAGACCACCTTCCGTATCCTGCGCATTTCGGGTGATGATGTTGATGACGCCATTGACCGCATTCGCTCCCCACAAGGCGGCACCGGGACCGCGCACCACCTCTATGCGCTCGATGTCTTCCAGCATGGTGTCCTGGGCATCCCAATACACTCCGGAAATAGTCGGGCTGTACACTGTGCGACCATCGATCATCACCAGCAGCATGTTCACGAACTGATTGTTGAATCCCCTGGTCGTTATGGCCCATTTGTTGCTGTCTATGCGCGCCACCTGCACCCCGGGAGCGAGCCGCAGGGCTTCCGGGATTGAGGTGACACCAGCACGATGGATATCTTCCCGGGTGATGACGAACACCGAGGCAGCAGTTTCCTTGATGCTCTGATCCTTCTTCGCCGCGGAAGTGATTTCCATGTGCAGCAGATCTTCCAGCGGCATATCCAGAAAATCCGCCTCCGACTGGGCCAGTGCGCCCGCGCTAAGGACCAGGAGCAAGGCTGCAGCGACAACCGCTTCCGTTCTTGTGATGATATTTTTCATTGGATTCCCGTATTTTTTGCAGTCAGCATTCAACGGTTAGGACACTGTTGAAAAAAAGTATCTTCCGATTCCGGATTGCATAAACCCATGGAAGGACTTTTTCGACATCCTCTCAATGGAGAGCACGACATAGCCTGCACAACCGTCCAGTGCCCGCAGCAGGATGAAAAAATGGAGTATCAGATTTCGGGATCGGGCACCAACTGTTTTGCTTTGCATCTTTCTCTGTCCCCATACATCGGTTTTTCCTGCATCATCATAGGTCGGCAGGACAGAGAATTAGTTAACCCTTCACGCCAAATATTGGCCCGACATCAATCTGTACCATCCTCGGGACGTCTGACAAAAGTCAGAACGCGGCACGCTTTGCAGGCAATGGTGATTCCATTGGCAAGAAGCGCAACAAAGTGCTGGCTTTTGTCTGATATCCCGATCTTTTTGAAATTCAGTCGGTTCGGCCACCACGAGCGCCCCCGTGGACGTCGTTGCCGCACCTCGACAGGGGTGCGCTCGTGGTGGCTGAGGGTGACATAGATTGGTGCCGGGTCAACAATGAACAAAATCCGGAATTGCGGCCATGAAAAAGCCCCGTCAACCTGAGGCTGACGGGGCTTCCGGAATATCCGGTCAGGTCAGTGCCGCACGATCATCAATGCAAGCCCTGGACATACTGGGATACCGCTTCGATATCGGCATCGGTAAGCTTGCTGGCCACGCCAGCCATCATTCCGTTCATGTCATTGCTGCGAGCGCCGGAGCGGAAGTCCTTGAGCTGCTTGGCCACATAAGCCGCGCCCTGACCGCTCAGACTGGGGAAATTGGCAGCTGCATTGCCTGCGCCCGCGGGACCATGACAACCGGAACAGGCGGGAGCGCCATTGCTGCTGCCGGCGCGATAAAGCTTTTCTCCCAGGGCGACCTTGTCCTCGGCAGCCGTTCCAATCTTGCGCGTCTGACTGGAAAAGTAGGCTGCCAGGTCCTCGATGTCCTGATCCTTGAGAGGCGCGGCCATGGGCGCCATGGTGCCATCCTTGCGTTTCCCTGCCTTGAAGTCATGCAACTGCTTTTTGATGTACTTGGGATGCTGACCCGCCAACTTGGGCCAGAGTGGATTCACGCCGCTGTTGCCATCCGCACCGTGACAGGCGGCACAGGCCGCAGATTTGGTTTTGCCTGCACCCGCATCGCCTGCTGCTTGCGCAACACCGGTAGCAGCCATGGCAACAAAAGAAGCAATCAACAGTGCTTTTTTCATTTCATACTCCAAGTACATACTAAATAATTTCTTGAATGATGGACCCGAAAACAGGGATTGCCGAAGGCAACCCCTGCTTCAGGATTACTTCAGGCTGGAAAAATACGCCGCTACATTTTCTACGTCCTGATCGGACAACTGGGCTGCCTGAGGAGACATCAGGGGATCCTTGCGGGTACCTGCCTTGAAGGCTTTCAGTTGCTTGATGATGTAATCCGCCTTTTGACCGGCCAGATTGGGCCACATGGCGTTGACACTGATACCGTTGGCGCCATGGCAGGCGGCGCATACGGCGGTGGCCTTGGCCTTGCCTGCGGCGGCGTCGCCGGCGGCCATTGCAGAACCCAGGGAACCCATACCGGCAACCAGTGCCGCAATCACGATAATTTTTTTCATTTCCCAACTCCGTAAGTTGTCTGTTTGTGTATAAGCCGCCGCCCATCCGCAGGGCGGCAAACTCCGTATGTATAACAGAAAATGCTTATTTAGGTCAATGACAGCCTACCGGGAAAAACAGGAAAACCTGAAAAGAAACCGAGAATAATACTGATAAAACAACGACTTGACTCGCCTTTCCGCTTCACGCGGCCTGTGAGGAAATCCACTGTTGCAACTGTTCTTCAGTAAGAGGATGGCTGATATAGAAGCCCTGCAGCATATCGCACTCCATTTCCCGCAGCATGGTGGCCTGTTCCATCTCCTCGACGCCTTCCGCCACCACATTCAAACCCAGATCATGGGCGAGATTGATGGTGGCGCGCACGATGGCGCGGTCACTCTCCCACTTGATCATGCTCAGCACGAAGCTCTTGTCCACCTTGAGTTCATCCACTGGCAGACGGGACAAATAGGCCAAGGAGGAATGTCCCACGCCAAAATCGTCAATACTCAGCCCCACGCCAATGGCGGCCAGTTGCAGAAGCACCTGCAGGGCGCGCTCGGAATCCTGCATGATGGCGCTTTCCGTCAGTTCGAAACGCACCAGAGCCGGATCCAGGCCGTACTGCATGATCATGCGCTCCACCCACAGGGGAAAACCATCCTCATCCAGCACCCGGGCAGACAGGTTTACCGCAATGCTCGCGCGTATTCCCTGATCCAGCAGCTTGCGCTGTACATCGAAACACGCGCCTACAGTCCAGTGCGTCAGATCGATGATGTGCCGGGTCTGCTCCACCAGTGGGATATACACATCACAGGGCAAGACACCGTGCTCGGGATGATTCCAGCGCAGCAATGCCTCGAAAGCATGGGTATCCGGTGATGTGAGTGCCAGCTTGGGCTGGAAAACCATACTCAGATGTCCGCCCATCATGGCGTCCTTAATGCCGGTGATCAGGGCCAGACGGTCCATGCCACTGCTCGCATCCTCTTTGGAAAAGACAATATTGTTGCTGCCGGCAGCCCTGGCCTTGGTCACCGCATTGTCAGCATGCTCGATGAGCACGGGCATTTCCTCGCCCTGATCCGGGAAAATCGCCGCACCTATGGCCGCAGTCACCGTAAGCGGCGATTCCGCGACATCAATGGGACGACTCAGGCTGTTCTGCACCTTGCGTGCGATAATGCTGGCTTCCACCTTTTCCTTGATGTCCGCCACCACGGCAAAGATGTCGCCATCAAAACGGGCTACCGTATCCGCGTCGCGCAGGCAGTCCACGATGTTGTGCGCCACATGCTGCAAAACCTCGTCACCCACTTCATAACCAAGATTCTTGTTGATGCGTTTGAAATCACTGAGACTGGCGAGGAGAAACAGAAAACGCTTCCCGGAGCGGCGCGCCTCGGCAATCTTGTTGTTGAGGCGTTCCTCCAGAAGCATGCGATTGGGCAGGGAAGTAAGAGGATCATGAAAACTTTGATAACGAAGCTGGGTCTGCAAATCTTCCTGGCGCAGCATCATCTGCTGAATTTCCCGATCCCGATTCACCAGGACAAACAGCAGTACCGCCGGGACGGCCAGCATCAGCGCCAACACCACGCCATGGCTCGCCAGCAGCCGGTACATCACCGGACTCCCGGATTCGGCGGATGCCGCATGCGCGGACAGCCAGGCCTGATATTCCTGGAATCCATCGAGCACCACGAGAACAACGAGCAAGGCGTAAACACCCAGCACCAGGGGAATCAACCAGGCGCTGCGCCCATGCACGGCGCTGTCGCGATCCGGTTCTCCAGGTGGAAGCGATGTAAGCGGCCTTTCACTCATGATCTGATGATATCCAGCCTGACCCATGGCACAAACACATGATTTCCCTTCTCTGTGGCGATGTGGGGCATATACTGCCGTTTGCAGCAAAAAAAGCGTATGCAATCAGAAGCCCCTCAATACACACGAGCAGAAACAATCTCCCCAAACTCATCCAGCTCCAGCAACATGCGCGCACATCTGTCGATCTGCCCGGCAGGAGCCATCATGACTTCTATGAATCGCACCACAATAACGACGGCACGCTCCCCGGTTTCCAGAATATCGAATTCCATGGAATCGGCCCGCCAGTGGCCGCACCCCCCGGCACACTGTAGCAGTTCTTTCCGGTTCTGCAGAAATTCAGCAATTTTCCCTTCCAGATCAGGCATTATATGCCTCCCTTGGCATTAAACCAGTAAACCCGCCTCAGGGAAAGCCCATATGTAATCAAATCACTACTATCCACGGGACAGTGGCTGGCATCAGTTTCTTCGTATCACCAACCAAGTATAGGACATCTGGATTCTTCCCTATGCCAATGTGGAATAAAGATCCCCCGCCATTTTCCATCATCACGAGCAATTGAAAATGTGAGTGAAGAGGAAATCGCATGCTCTCTTAATAGCGTTCTTCCACAGGCAAGGTAGCATTCCGCCAACAATTGGCACCTGGCAGACTAGCCCGAATATTGCACCGGAATCCGGAATTTTCCCGGAGAGATTTTTGCCCAGATTGTTCGAACGGACAAAAGCCGATGTTATTCATCGGCTTGCAGTGCGTTCGGGCAAGCTGGGTGAAAAGATCCCGGGAAAAAGCGGATAGCATGACAGGTACATACTGTATCCAGTATGCTCGTCACGCAACATGCTGCAATTCATGGTAAAAAACCCACATTTTGCGCGTTCTGGTGCAATATTCGGGCTAGTGGATAACAGGGGGAAATCTGCCGCCGACTGCTATATGATAAAGAGCCGGGACAAAACAATAGGGCATCTCGAAAAATCGAGATCCCCAACATACAAAACATCCCGCAGAAACAGTATCCACGAAACAAGGAGCCAAGCATGTCTTCCTACAAGCCCATCCCGGTCACCATGATCGACACCGATGTCAGTTATCACAAGCCCCGCCAGGTCTTTCGTGACAGGGTAAGCCTGGATGATCCCGCCCTGGAAGTAATGACCGACTTCACCAAAGTTACCGCCATCAGCATCAACCCTTGCGCCAATCTGGAGCAGGCTCGAGAGCGCATGGTCTCCAGTGGAGTACAGATGCTGTTCGTCACCAACCAGTACCATGAAGTCATGGGGCTGATCACCGTCAATGATCTGAGCGGCCCCAAGCCCATGCAGGTCGTTTCGGAGAACGGAGGCAAAATGGAGGATGTGATGGTGCGCGACATCATGACCCCGCGTCTCAAGCTCGAAGCCCTGAATTATGAGGACCTGTCAACCGCAAAGGTAGGCGACCTGCTGGAAACCTTCAAGCGCATGGGCCGCCAGCACACCCTTGTGGTGGAAAAGGATGAAAGCTCCGGCAAGCAGATCATTCGCGGCGTGCTTTCCACAACCCAATTGAGCAAACAACTGGGTTACAAGGTGCAAAGCTCGCACATGGCAGGCAATATCGCGGAAATGGCGCACGGTGGCTGAACTGAAATTCGGGCAGTTGCCTCCGGGCACGCGTTTCCACTGGCAGAACAGGGAATGGTACAAGACCAGCCCCATTCTGGCCTGCGCCCAGGGCGAAGAAAAACCGGTCCTGGTACCCAGATCGACCCGGGTCGAAGTGCCGGATCAGCCGGCCGCCGGAGAAACTCCAGCGCCAACTCCAAGTCAGATCGAGCGTATCATGAACGACTTGCTGCATGACCTGCGGGAGCAGCTGGAAACTTCAGCCTTGTCTTCCGATCAAAAGAAAGAACTACAGATACAGACAGGTCGTCTCATCGGACAAACCAAAAACCGGCTTGTGGAATTACTGCAAAGATGATCCCGGCCAATAATTCACCCAATCTTTCAGGATAGCAAATATGAAAAAAACAATTCTTGCGGGGCTTTCCCTGCTGCTCCCCTTCCTGGCTACAGCTCAGGCCCAACCCGGCACTCAGCCACGCAGTATGGCGGATGCCTTCATGATGCTGGACAGCGACAAGGACGGAAAGGTAAGCAAGACGGAATTCCTGGCGCCCTATGAAAAACGCTTCGCGCAAATGGACAGCAACCATGATGGCGCGGTCGACCGGGGCGAAATCGAGGCACTGGAAAAAGCCATGCGTGCACGCATGGAGCAGATGCGCAAACAACAACCACCCGCAGGACAAAAATGATGTTCAAGGGACGCAGCCCGTTTTTTCTGGGCTTTGGCGCCTGTGCCGCCGCTATTGCCACCGCCATTTTTTATTTCCAGCATTATCTGGGACTGGAGCCTTGCCCCTTGTGCATATTCCAGCGCATTTCCATCATGGTCGTCGGCGTACTGTTTTTCATTGGCATGCTGCACGGCCCGCAAGGCATGATGCGGCGCGTATATGGCGTCTTGCTGAGCCTGGCCAGTCTCGCCGGGATTGGCATCGCCGTTCGTCATCTGTGGCTCCAGTATGGCAGTCATGAGGAACTGGCCTGTGGCGGCACCCTGGAATTCATGCTGGAAAACGATCCGCTGATGAAAGTCATCGAGGATGTGTTCAAAGGCACCGGAGACTGCGGCGAAATCGTCTGGTCCCTGTTCGGCATCAGTATTCCCGGCTGGACGCTGGTTTTCCTCATGGGCATGCTGGCCATCAGCCTGGGCATTCTTTTTGGCAAAAACCGAACCCATTGAACCGCAATCGCCCCGGCACGGCCATGCCGGGGCATAATCAGAGACTCTTTTACACTTCCTTGTAGATCTCCGCGCCCTGCTGTCTGAACTCCTCGGCCTTTTCCTTCATACCTTCATCCAGCGCCCTTTCGGCTTCCACCCCCAGATTGGCGGCGTATTCACGTACATCCTGGGTGATCTTCATGGAGCAGAAATGGGGGCCACACATGGAGCAGAAATGGGCGACCTTGTGTGCCTGCTTGGGCATGGTCTCATCGTGGTATTCCCGCGCAAGATCCGGGTCCAGCGACAAATTGAACTGGTCATCCCAGCGGAATTCAAAACGCGCCTTGGACAGGGCATTGTCCTGAATCTGCGCCCCGGGCAGTCCCTTGGCCAGATCCGCCGCGTGGGCCGCCAGCTTGTAGGTGATGATGCCCGTGCGCACGTCATCCTTGTTGGGCAATCCCAGATGTTCCTTGGGTGTCACATAGCAGAGCATGGCTGTGCCATACCAGCCGATCTGGGCCGCGCCGATACCGGAAGTGATGTGGTCGTAACCAGGGGCGATATCCGTAACCAGCGGCCCCAGGGTGTAGAAAGGCGCTTCGAAGCAATCCTGCAGCTCCTTGTCCATGTTCTCCTTGATCATCTGCATGGGCACATGCCCCGGGCCTTCGATCATCACCTGCACGTCCTGTTCCCAGGCAAATCTGGTCAGCTCTCCCAGGGTTTCCAGCTCACCGAACTGGGCCGCGTCATTGGCGTCGGCCAGGCAGCCGGGGCGCAGGCCGTCCCCCAGGGAAAAGGCCACGTCATAGGCCTTCATGATCTCGCAGATCTCGCCGAAATGGGTGTAGAGAAAGCTCTCTTCATGATGCGCCAGGCACCACTTGGCCATGATGGAGCCGCCCCGGGAGACAATACCCGTGAGACGCTGGGCAGTCAGGGGCACATAGGCGAGGCGCACCCCGGCATGGATGGTGAAATAATCCACGCCTTGCTCCGCCTGTTCGATGAGGGTGTCGCGGAACATCTCCCAGGTCAGCTCCTCGGACTTGCCGTCCACCTTCTCCAGCGCCTGATAGATGGGCACGGTGCCAATCGGCATGGGCGCATTGCGCAATATCCATTCCCGGGTCTCGTGAATGTTCTTGCCCGTGGACAGATCCATGAGCGTGTCACCACCCCAGCGGGCGGACCAGACCATCTTCTCCACTTCTTCGGCAATGGAAGATGTAACCGCGGAGTTGCCAATATTGGTGTTGATCTTGACCCGGAAATTGCGTCCGATGATCATGGGTTCGGCTTCCGGGTGGTTGATGTTGGCGGGAATGATGGCCCGGCCGGCAGCCACTTCGGAACGCACGAATTCAGGCGTGATCTCCTCGGGCAGATTGGCGCCAAAGGACTGGCCGGGGTGCTGTTTCAGCAGGGCTGCATAGCGTGGATCCCGGCGCAGCTCGTCCAGCTTCATGTTCTCGCGGATGGCGACGAATTCCATTTCCGGAGTGATGATGCCCTGGCGGGCATAATGCATCTGGGTGACATTGGCGCCGGCCCTGGCGCGGCGTGGCGTGCGGATATGTTCGAAGCGCAGATGCGCCAGTTCGGGATCACTCTGGCGCTTGCGGCCAAATTCGGAACTGGGTCCGGACAGCTTTTCCGTATCTCCCCGGGCCTCTATCCAGGCCTCGCGCAAGGGCGGCAAGCCTTTGAGCAGGTCGATTTCCGCATCCGGATCAGTATAAGGACCGGAAGTGTCATAGACATAGATGGGAGGGTTTTCCTCATCGCCATCGAAGGCATGGGTGACATCCTGGGAGATTTCCCGCATGGGCACGCTTACCCCCGGCTGATTGCCCTGCACATAGATCTTGCGGGAGTTGGGAAAAGGCCCGGTCACGTCCTCGGACAGACGGGTGGTCTGGTTGACGAAATCTTCGGGAATCGCGCTCATGATGTTCTCCGGATGAATGACGGGGAAGCAAGCGCTGAAATCGGCGGCAGCTTCCCTACGCTGATACGAATCAGTTCAGGTTCAAAGGGTATGTCTCAGCCTGGGAGCCTGTCGGATTTGACCTATCGAAGCGAAAATCACTGGGGGCGAATTCAATCAGTTTATCGAATGAGGCGAATAGTCGGTCTATTTAACGAATTCGATAAGCTGAGTTAAACGCCCTCCAGGGATTTGCAGCCGATCAGCGTTAAATCCGACAGACTCCTAACGGCACCCCCAGCTTGTTTCCATTGTATCAGCAATTTCGCAGGGAAAACCCTGGATCGGGGAAGGACGCCACAAACACCAAACACGGAAACAACTGTTTGCCCTAGCCCGAATATTGCACCGGAATCCGGAATTTTCCCGGAGAGATTTTTGCCCAGATTGTTCGAACGGACAAAAGCCGATGTTACTCATCGACTTGCAGGGTGTTCGGGCAAGCTGGGTGAAAAGATCCCGGGAAAAACCGGATAGCATGACAGGTACAAACTGTATCCAGCATGCTCGTCATGCAACATGCTGTAATTCATGGTAAAAAACCCACATTTTGCGCGTTCTGGTGCAATATTCGGGCTAGGAGTCTGTCGGATTTGACCGATCGAAGCGAAAATCACTGGGGGCGAATTAAATCAGCTTATCGAATGAGGCGAATAGTCAGTCTATTTAACGAATTCGATAAGCTGATTTAATTCGCCCCCAGGGATTTGCAGCCGATCAGCGTTAAATCCGACAGGCTCCTAGACACAAAAACGGCTCCCGAAGGAGCCGTTTTCATCGTACCGTCGCAGTTTGGCCATCAGCCAAACTGCACCAATCTGAAATCAGATGGCAACGATGTTCTCTGCCTGGGGACCTTTCTGACCCTGGGTAACAGTGAACTCGACCTTCTGACCTTCGGTCAGGGTCTTGAAGCCGGAGCCCTGAATAGCACTGAAATGTGCAAACACGTCAGGACCATTTTCCTGCTCGATGAAACCAAAGCCTTTTGCTTCGTTAAACCATTTTACGGTACCAGTAGTGGTAGACATAATCTTATCCTATGAATCAATAGTAATTTAAAGCCTCGCGGCCAATAGGGGCCGGAAGGCGGGTTTTGCTGGAAGTGTTGCGTTTACTTATGAAAAACAGAACGAGGTACCAGAAATGGACTTCGAGGGTGTTGCATAAGACGTACTTTCAAGCTGTTTCAATTATGGACGTGCCTATTGATGACGTCAATGTTTATTCGTGCTTTATTTTCACCACTGTAACAACAACGAAACAGGCCATTCAGAAAATAAAACCAGGCCTGCGATACAGCCTGGCGGCGAGCAGGGCAAACAGCAGGCCGGCGAGCAGGGCGCCGGCCGAGGGCAGCAGCCATTCTCCCCAGGAAAGCGACTCACCCCGCAGCACCTCATTGATGAGATAGTTATGCGACCACACCGGCAGCAGCAGCTGTACATCCTGCACCCGGGTTTGTAATACCATTTGCAACATGGACGGCATCAGAGCCGCCAGCACCAGCAGGCTGAGATAGGTCTGGGCCTCCTTCACGGTACGGGCGAAAGCGCCGACAAAACTCATCAGGGAGGCAAACATGAAAGCCAGGGGCGCAAGCAGCAGCAACAGCACAGGAATGGACCACAGGCTGAATTCCAGCCCGGCCTCTCCGAGATTCACCATCCGGCTGCCCAGGGCAAAACCGGCAAGGGACAGAAGCAATACCACGAGACTGAGCAGCACATTGGCCACCAGCTTGCCCGCCATGAGTTGTTCCGGCGCCACCGGGTTGGCCATCAGCGGCTCCAGGGACTGACGCTCCCGCTCGCCGGCGGTCAAATCGGCAGCCACCACCATGGCCGCCTGCATGATGCCAATAATGAGAAGGTAGGGAAGAAGAGACAGCAAGGCCGCTCCACTGCCACCGGGGGACAGATCCTGATCATGCAGGGTCATCACCTGAACCATGGCGGGATCGACGCCACGCAGGCTCAGGCGCAAGCTGCCAATGGCGCTGGCATAGTTTTGGATGGCGTTCTCGATACGCTCACGCACAATCCGCGCCCGGGTGCGGGAATGGTCGGAGAGCAGGGTCAGCTCCGCCGGCCGCCCCTGCCGCAGACGCTCCGCAAATTGTGCCGGAATCACCAGCACGGCTTCTGCTTCCTGGGCGCGCACCGCGGCGGCGGGATCTTCCGGGGCATCCGTTACCTGGATACGGAAGGCACGCAGGTAATCGAGCATTACCGGCGCATGCGCGGCTCCTTGCACCGGCAGCTCGATGGTCTTCTCCGCTTCATCCGCCACCATCTTCATGCTGAGCATGAGCAGCCCCATGGCCAGCACCGGGCCAAGCAGGGCGCCCAGAATCAGAATGTTGCTCATGGTACGGCGATCCCGGGACAGATCCCTGAGCTCCTTGCGCAATACCACTACCCAGGCGCTCATGCCATGATCCCCTCGTCGGTACCGATAAGACGTACGAAGGCGTCCTCGATATTGTCCGCATCTGCCTGGATCATGAGTTCTTCCGGACTGCCCGTAGCGCGAATGCGTCCTTCACTGATGATGATCACCTGATCACAAAGGGCAGCCACTTCCTGCATGATATGGGTGGAAAGCAGCACTGCCTTGCCTCGCGCCCTTTGCTCACGCAGGTATTGACGCAGGGCGCGATTGCTCATGACATCCAGACCATTGCCCGGCTCGTCCAGCACCAGGTTCTGTGGATCGCCGACAAAGGCGCGCGCAATGGCCACCTTGGCGCGCTGCCCCTGGGAAAAACCCTTGCAGGGACGCTCCAGAAACGCCCCCATGTCCAGTTCCTGCGCCAGCGTTTCGATACGACGGGCAAGCGCCGAACCGCGCAAGCCCTGCAATTCACCATAATAGGCGATATTCTCCCGGGCGCTGAGACGCGGATACAGGCCGCGGGCATCCGGCACGACCCCCATGGCGGCCTTGGCCTGAAGAGGCTCGCGGATCGCATCCGCGCCATCCACCTGAACCCGGCCGGCATCCGGTCGAAGCAGACCGTAGAGCATGCGCAATGTTGTCGTCTTGCCCGAACCGTTGGGGCCGAGCAATCCGGTTATGCGCCCATCGGCAATCTCGAAACTTACCCCGTCCACGGCCTTCACCGCGCCAAAATGCTTCTTCAGGTTCTCTACCCTGATCATGCGCCCGGCCCCATATTGTCGATGAAAAAGGGTAGCCGTGGGGTATTCTGCACACAGGCGGCTTTTTCTTCGTCCAGCACAAGGTGTTCGAGAAAATCGGCAATCAACTCCGGCACACAGCCCCGGGGAGAAACATTATGCCCCTGTCCGGGGATCACCAGATGCCACCCCCGGGAAAACTGTTTCAGCGCCTGTTCGCCATAGCTTGCCGGCGTCACCGGATCCAGCTCGCCGGACAAAAGCAGAGCCGGTACGGCGGATTGCAAGGGCCGGTGAATATCGGCAAAGCTCTTTCCCTTGGGCCAGGTTCGGCAAATCAGCTCTAGCTGCTGCATCATGCGTCCCAGCACCCGCCCGTCCGGAGGAGGGATTTCCTTGTAGAACGGCACATCCTCGCTGCAGACGATGGAATTGTGCATGCCTTGCGCCATCTGCCCTTCGAGGCTGTCCGCCACCCGCAAGGCCTGGGCCATCAAAGCTTCCCGGTCACCCTGGGCCGCCTCATGAATGAGCAGGGGCAGCAGGGCGCGGGTTTCACTGGCATAGCTGAGCAGACGCACTGCCACATCCATGGCCTGACGCGACACGTCCAGCGTCAGTCTTTCCCCGGTGCGCGGTTGGCGCAGGTTCATGGAACGCGTTTCATCCAGGGGCAGCTTGAGATATTCCCGCCAGTCTTCCCGTAGCCGGGGAAAGGCCTGGTGACAGGATGCATCCGCCGCGCAGCGAAAAAAAAGTTTTTCCAGGGAGGCAGAAAGATTGGCGGCAAACTCCGGACCCAACACCAGTTCCAGGGGCAATACCCCGTCGAGAACAATGCTGCGCACCTGCCCGGGATATTCCCGCAACAGCAACTGCGCCATTCGGGTTCCATAGGACACGCCCAGGACATTGTATTGTCCGTATCCCAGCGCCTTGCGCACGAACTCGACATCCGCCACGGCCTGACGGGAAGTAAAGAAGCGCACGTCCTGGGTCAGGCCATCCAGACATTCACGAGTACGCCGTTGCAGGGCTTCATCATCAGCAGCCAGTTCCGTCTCATCATCCGGTTTGCACAACAGCGGCGTGGACTGGCCCGTGCCGCGCTGGTCGATGAGCACCACATCCCGATGCATGAGAACCCGACGGAACAGCGGCCACATGAGCAGCGCCGAATCCACTGCGGATTGCCCCGGTCCGCCGGCAAAGAAGAACAAGGGATCGGGGCGCGGCTTTTTGCCACTGGCAGGAATCACCGCCACATGCAGCCGGATTCGTCCGGCATCTGTCCGCTCGGGATCCAGGGGAACCTGATAATCGACACAAAGAGCATTCACAACACGGGAAATACGGGGGTGACTGAGAAAGCATTCCTCCAGCCCCGCAAGATCGGCAGCCGGAGTCACCAGGGGATACAGCAGCAGAAACAGAATTACGACGAAAAGTTTCAAACAAGTACACTCGAACATGAGCGAACGAAAACAGTACTACAGCCTCAAAGGTTTGTCAGCAAAACGCCTTGGCAGACTGCTCAAGGCTTGATGACCGACCTGCTCCCGGGAATATGCTTTTCACCCCATGCAACCATGGCTTTCAGCACTTTCCCAAGTTCCCTCCCCCTTCCTGTAAGCGCATACCGGTAACGAACAGGCCTGGTCTGATACGGTTCCTTTTCTATGATTCCATATTCGAGCAGACGCTTCAGGCGATCTGCCAGAATATTGGAAGGAATCCTTTCTGGAGATTTCTGAAACTCGCTGTACGTCTGTTTGCCGGCAAACAGATCTCGCACTACAAGAAGCGTCCATTTGTCACCAACAATATCCAGGATACCTGCTACCGGGCAGGGAGAGCGTCTGAAGTTGTCACTCATATTTTGCTTTGCCGCCATGAATGCAAGCCAGGGAACCTCTGATTAAATCATGAACTCCCATCTTGCGTCCAAAACGCCCCGCTACTGCGTGGTCTACAAGGATGCAGGTCAGGAGCGTGGCAGGTTTTTTCTCCCGCAAGAGAAAGTGCTCTGGGACATTACCTGCGATTTGCGCCTTGTATCGGAACAATTTGCATCGCAATCTGCTTCGCTCTGATTTAATCATAGGTTCCCTGGCATACACCAATGTAACTTGCAATTAGCAAGAGACTAGCCTATGCTTTAGTAACTTTCAATATGCAAGTCGGTTGGAGATAATCACCGCATGGCTACGGAAACAACAATAACTCCTGGGGCAGTATTACTGTTGCTTGGCACACTTCTACTGCAAAGCTGCTCGACCACCGACTATGGAAGCTACTTCAGCGACTATGAAAAAAACTACAAGAAGCAGGTGGACTATCGCAATCACTCCGTGCCACGCCTTGGATTCCGGCTATACGCCCGCGAATACGGCGTGCGTGACAACCGGCCGACTTTTGTGTTGATGCATGGGTTTCCCGACAGTCTGCATCTCTATGACCGGCTGGCGCCACTGCTTGCCGAAAACCGGCATGTGATTGCGTTCGACTTCCTGGGTTGGGGAAATTCAGACAAACCGGTCAATCACGACTATGATGTCGCCAGCCAACGGCGTGACCTGGAGGCAGTACTCACATATTTCGGGTTGAAACAACCGATACTGGTGGTACATGACGCTTCAGGGCAACCAGGGCTGGACTGGGCACTGGACAATCCGGACAGGGTTGCGGCTCTGGTGCTGTTCAACACCTATTATGGCCCCACTCCCACACTGAAAGCCCCGGAAGCCATCGCCCGCTTCTCCACTCCCGGTCTTCGCCGGGATATCTCCGTATGGATGACAAGTCATTTCGACAGTCTGTGGTTGAATGGCTACCGCAAGCAAATCGCCCGTTTCATCAGCACACCAGAACTGCGGGAAACTTTTCAAAACATCCTGGGACATCAATCCCTGGCCATCCGTCCTGCATTCTATGCCCTGAACCGGCGACTGCCTGATGAAGTAGAAAAACGCAGGATGAAAACTGCGCATCTCGCTTCATTCCCCCGACCCGTGCGCATCATTTTTGGCAACGACGACCCCTATCTCAACGCTGGCGTAGCAAAAGAGCTGCACAAACAATTCCCCGATTCTGAACTGTTCCTGTTGAAAAATGCGGGACACTTCGTACAAATCGACAAGGCGCACAAGGTAGCCGCGCTGCTGCACGACTTCCCTCGACAATCAGGATCAAAAAATGAAACCCATTGAAAATGCATGCGTACTCATTACCGGCGGCTCCAAAGGCATCGGCCTGGCCCTGGCGAAAGAATTTGCCCGCCATGGGCATAACCTGATTCTGGTGGCCCGCGGAGAAGAAGCACTGACCGACAGCGCCACAATGCTTCGGGAAAGCTATGGCGTCAGCGTTGAAACCATCGCCATGGACATCAGCACAGAGCACGCGCCCGAGAAACTGTTCGATACCGTTGCCCAAGCAGGATTGATGGTGGACATTTTGGTCAACAATGCCGGAACCGGCATGACCGGCCCCTTTGCCGAGGCGGACGATCCAGGAATGAAAAACATGCTGAAACTCAACATCCTGACGCTCAACCGGCTCACAAGACTTTTCCTCCCGCCAATGCTGGAGAGAAGACGCGGCCGCATCTTGAATGTTGCTTCCGTAGTCGCTTACTTCTCTGGTGCACCCAATTGGGCCGCTTATGTAGCCAGCAAACACTATGTACTCGCGTTTACCAGGGGACTGGCAAGGGAACTGAGAGGCACAGGCGTAGCGGCTACAGCAGTGTCTCCCGGTACCATTGCGACCGACTTCGTGAAAACAGCGAATGCTGCCGACATGCGCGCCTATCGGTCACCCGGTGGAGCATCCGCGGAACATACCGCCACTCTGGCTTACCGGGCAAGCCAGAAAGGGAAAACCGTGGTTATCCCCGGGATGCTCAACAAGGTACTGGCATTTCTCGGAGAACTCCCTCCGCGAGTCATTGCTTTCGAGGTATTCGCGTTTCTCTCACAAAAAGCAGAATGATGATGCCTCTTGGGAAGCGCCGGCTGATAACAGCGGTAAAGCCAGCATACCTGCCCTGCAATGGACAAAATCCGTTATGACGATGTTTCGCAGTTACCCGACCTGAAGGCAGCCAGCATGAACGATGATCAACACAGGGACGACAAAAGCTGGGGTGAGGAAATCCTCGTCGCAGGAAACGAACTGGTGGATCGGATCCGCGAACTGGTCGCGGAAGGGAACGTGCGGCGCCTCATTATCCGCAAGCCCGATGGAGAAAGCCTGTTGGAAATCCCTCTTACCGCCGGCGTGGCGGTTGGCGGTGTTGTCACCCTGGTCGCCCCGGTTCTGGCCGCCATTGGCGCCCTCGCCGCGCTGATCAAGGACTTTCGTCTGGAAGTGATCCGCACCGACACGCCGGAATCCGATGACGAAAAGCACCCCTGACAGCCGACCGGGTGCATCACGCCGTCATTCAAAACCATCCTTCAGTATCGTCTGCCTGCTGCCTGCATCTGTTATCTGCCACGGACCAAGATCGGCGGGGTCCATGCGGGACGCGCCCGTCATATCCAGCGGTACATCACTGAGCAAATTGCCCATCTCCAGAAAAGGCGCGCTGGCAGTTGGCCTGAACCCGGTACGGGCAACCGGGCTGCTGACGGGGAAATCCTCATACCAGCCGGCATTGAATATCTGCACATGCTGATCCGTTGCAGAAGGCGTGAATTGCTCGAAATAGCCACCGGAAAAATAGTTGCCCGCGAAAGCATTGCGACCCTCGGTGGAACCGTCCTGCTGAATCAGCAGCACTCTGTCATCCGCTGTCACGATTCCACCTGATCGTGAAATGCCCAGAAAAACATTGTTCTCCACCCGGTTGCCGGTGGAATCGTTGATCAGCTGCAGCACATGATCCCAGCGGCTTTCTCCAATGAACAGGTTATGTGCGATGAGATTGTTGCTGGACCCAAGTTTGGGATTGTCCGTTTCCTGCCAGAAACTGGTGCCATGGGCGGCATACAGACCGACAATATTGTTGCGGAACACCGAGTTTCTTAGCGAGGTGAGATTGGGACCCTGTGCCTGGCCATCATGAAAGTAGTTGTTTTCCACGAGGACGAATTCGGATACGCCCTGCCCCAGTCCGTTCCGGGCACTGCCATCGCACAGAGGATCATCGAAAGCAATACCCTCGTCCGCACAGGTACTGAGAGGATCGGCATTGATCTGAAAATCCGAATTGCTGTTGTCATACAGCTCATTGTTTCTGGCAATCATCCAGTCACTGCCGTTTGACAGATAGATGCCATGCCCGTCCCCGTTGCCCGCACCGTGAGCAATATTGTTCTCCACCACGATCCAGTCCGATCCCCCGGAAAAAATGGGGTCCTTGTATTGATCCCGGACATGGTTGTTGAGTACGGCAATACCCTTCTGATGCGCACTGGTGGAATACCCCCCTACCGCCCGCACACCATAGTTACCTCCTACCAGGGTAAAGCCATCCACGGCGACATAATCCGCGTATTCCAGATTGAAACAGGTGGCGCGACCGCTGCCGCAACAATTGACGGTGACCCCCGGGTCAGCCTTGAGGACGATGGGCGCGTCATAGGTACCGGAAGAATCACTGTCCAGCGCCCAGCAGCCGGCATACTCTCCCGCGTGAAAACGTATCTCCTCCCCTGCCGTTACCTGGCCGAAGGCATCGCTCACGGACATGGGGTTGCCTGCAGAGCCGTCACCACTGCCATTGGGACTGACGTGGATGGTGCGTGATGGCATATAGGACGGATCGGTGTAATATCGGTTGAAACGCTCCGGCGTATCAAAAAAGCTGCCTCCCCGATGAGGCACATCCACTGCCCGGCCGACGCTGGAAAACACAAGTATTGCTATAAAAATCAGTATTTTGTACATCATAATTGGTTGTTGCTGCTTGAATGCTGGGTGAAAGGCAGATGCCCTGGTCCGGCGTTGGACAGGTAAAATTCAAGTTTATTCAATCCCCTGCATGAAGATGAGGAGGGGGTCACATCGAGGCCTTTCCAGTTGTGGCGCGGTCGGGAAAACAGATGCCTGGTGCTTTCCATGTCAGGCAAGAGCCAATCAAATGGCACGGTGGCCAGGCGGATATCCGGGCGTGATTGATTCCGCCTATGAGGAAATACAAATCACCCATTACCACCACTACAGAACACTGGCTACAATCCCTGCTTTGTCGTCAGCAGGATCCACCCATGCAAATCGCCCCCCGGGAAATCGTCACTCCTTTCCGCCCCATTCCCCTGGATGTACCCGAGGGTATGGCGCCCAACGAGTTCTTCAACAGCACCGAGAACCTCAACGACCTGGAGAACAACAACGGCCTGCTGCGCAATCCGGAGAATCTCTTGCTGTATCGCAAGGCGCTGGGACATACCAACCTGTTCGATACCTCCATCATCTACAACACATCCAAGTGCATTCTCAATCCTCTGGGAAGGCCGGTGCGCCGCACCCAGGTTCCCAGGGAGGTGAAACACGTCTGGAACCGGATGAACCAGATCATCATCGAATTCATGGTCGAAACCTTTCCCGACCCGGAGCAAAACCTGATTCTAGCCGGGGAAGCCAGTCTGGACGCCACCTGGCCACTGACCGCGCCCGGCGTACCCAGCATTCGCATGCTGCACAATCACTTCATGGCTTTCGACATGGAGCAGTTGCGCAACGCTGATCTGGCGGACAGGGACAATCCCAACCTCACGGATGGCGGTCAGCACAGTCTGTTTCAGAAACACATGCGCGATGTGTACCGGGACTTTTTCGACGGACTGGATCTGAACATACTCCGGCTGGCGGAAGAACGCAGTTCACGCATCGACCTAACCGGTTATCCCCAGGGCCTGCCCAGCTGGGAGATTCAGGGAGGAGTGGAACGCCTCAAGGATGTCTGTTTCTGGCGGGAATACGATCTGATACTGCAAGGCTTCATCGATTTCTACCGGACTTTCTTCACCCAGGTATCCACGCGCAATGCCCCCCTTCCCAAGGACGCCTATTTTCCCGACCGCATCGAAAAGAAGCTGCTCTTCAACAATGAATTTCTGGCAACCGCCAAAAAGGTGCGGGACCATTGCATCACCGACGCCAAATACGCCAATGCCATCCGCTGGCAGCCCGCTTTCAAACAGCTCATCTATCGCAACGACGAAGGCAAGCTCATCGTCACCATCAGCCAAAACTCCATTGGTAACGCCATTACCGAATTATTGGGCGTGGTGGTCAAGCGCGTCCCTGATGCCGGCGCCTATGAACAGGCGGAGCCCGCCTTGATAGAAAAGCTGCTGGAAGTGCGTCGGCGCCTGGTTCGGGCCGACCTGGGAGAAGGCATAGAGACGCCTTATTGGAAGGCGGAATAAAGGGTTTCTCGCAAAATCGGAATGCCCGCGTGGGACAGGATGTTGAAAAAATGTGTTTTTCAACATCCTGTTAAAAATGCCTGATTACGAAACCAAGCCCCATTCTTCCCTACCGGGGTGAATGAGTAATTCCCCGGATGGGACTTGATCCCGTTTTTCTATCCACCACTGCCACGATAATTGCCACGTCCCCCCTTGCTGCCACTGCCACCGTAACTGCCACTACCGCCCTGACCGCTACTGCCACCGTAACTGCCACTTCCTCCCTGGCCGCTGCTGCCACCATAACTGCCACTTCCTCCCTGGCCGCTGCTGCCACCATAACTGCCACTCCCTCCCTGGCCGCTGCTGCCACCGTAACTGCCACTTCCTCCCTGGCCGCTGCTGCCACCGTAACTGCCACTTCCTCCCTGGCCGCTGCTGCCACCGTAACTGCCACTACCACCATAGCCACCGTAACTGCCACTTCCTCCCTGGCCGCTGCTGCCACCATAACTGCCGCTACCGCCATGGCCGCTGCTGCCACCATAACTGCCACTACCACCATAGCCACCGTAACTGCCGCTCCCTCCGTATCCACCTCCCTTCTCCGTTTTGTGGTAGGAGGCACTCATGATCCGACGCCGGTCGAGACGATATTTACACTTGAACTTGAAGCTCTTCCAGCCGTTCTTCCGGTGCAGAAAACGCCCTTCGCCCCGAACCCGAATGCGAGCCCCTTCCTCACGCCAAGCATCCGTCTCCCCGAACCGCACCTTTTCCACTTTGCGACGATCCTGGTGAATCTTGTCACGAATCCTGTTCTGGCATGCGTTTTTGGCTTCCGAATAGCCACGGCTACTCTCCCAGTCGGGCCGGGACGAGTCTGCCTCCACGCACCCACCAGCCACTATCAATGCCAGCATCAGAATCCCGGCTCCGTTTCTCTTCTCAGATTTCATCATTCAACCTCCATAAAGATTAGCCAACCATCTTCCGCGGTCAGCCGGATTGTTCCGTACCCCCAAGCATACCCGATCAAACAAGAAAAAATCATTGCAGACTCACATTGGGAATCAATCGATCCCGAACCAGGCCAGGGATAGAAGAGAAAAGGAGCTGGCATTGCCATATCGCATCATTGTTGCAGGCGTGATTGGAAGTGTGCTTGCACCTGGTTCAGTTCGATCCGGAAAAAGACCCAATGCCGAACAAAACAATGCGCCCATGGCATGACCGCCATGGGCGCAGTCGAACAGAGTTGTCAACAAACGCGATTCAAAACAGATCAGCAAGTTTTTTCTTCAGCTCATCAAACCATCCCTTGCCGCTCTTGCCACCTGCTGCCTTGTCCTTGATGGATTTGATCTGCTGGTAGAGAGGGGCAAAATCCTTGCCTTTGCCATATCCCAGCACTTGTGCCAGTTTCAATTCCCCTTTGGCGGCTTTCAGCAGATTGTTCAATTGCTGGTTTTCCTCGTCGGTACGATTCGGCTTCTCCGCGAGTTTCTCCGCGGCAGTCAGCATGTACTGACTGCGAAGCAGGGGCAGAGGTACCACTTCGGAAGTAACCACCAGGGTATCCAGGGCCGCGCGTAACGCTGTCTTGGCCTTTTCTGTCTGGCCCTTGTCCAGCATGGGAGACACCGCCTTGATCGCCGCCGGATAGGTAGCCAGGGGAATGCTGGTGGTGCTCATCACCACTTCACTGGCCAAGCTTGTCAGGAGACTTCTGGCCTCCTGAATCTTGCCATGGTCAAGGGCGTCCTGCGCTTCCTTGATGACAGCCTTTACGGTATCCACATCGGCATAAAGATCGTAGGTGATCATGTTGACATCAACTGGCACCAAGGCCAGATTGGGATCACGTGCCAAAATCAGCTCCAGCTTGCCGGTAGCGATTTCCAGTGCCTTGATGGCCTCATCGGTCTTGCCTTCGTCCAGGGCTTTGAGGGCAGTTTCTGTTTGGGCAATGGCCGCAACCGCTTCCTCGGTAATCTTGCTGCGCTGATTCTGCGCCCTGGCCGAAGATGCCTGCTCCACCTGGGTTTGTACTGCCTTGCTCTCAGCACTTTTTTTCTGGGCTGTTTCAGGCACGGAACTGGCCATGCTGTTCGCCGCCAAAAACAGTACCGGCAGCAAAGGCAACAAGGTTTTGCTCAACAGGTTTTTCATATTTATCACCTCCATCACGCTTCTACATCCTGAACCGGCTTGGGCAGGCCGGCCAGCTTGCATACCATCTGTACCGGCCCATTGGGAAACAGTTTGTAAAGAAAATCCCGATACGCGTCGGTATCACGGAATCGCTTGCCATGTCGTCGCCCCAGGGTGCGCAGGAATTCACGCATGCTGGGATGGCGCATGTGCTCTTCATGGAAATCTCGGAAGTAATAAATCATGCCCCAATGGGCATCGGTCAACTGGAGCCCCTCTTTCTCGGCTATGGCTTCCGCCACGTCCTCGTCCCAGTCTTCGGGATTGAGGAGATAGCCTTCTTCATCGGTCTCCAGGGTCTTTCCGTTCACAGTCAACATCGTTTTTTCTCCTTGAAATTGGAATTGGCGAATATCGCCAGGTCACTCCGGGAAATGGAGACAAGGGGAAAATTTATCAAGACCCAGAAGAACGACCTCAGGCGGTGCGCAGGGCTTCAATGGGATCCAGCATCGCCGCCCGGCGCGCCGGAGCCACCCCCGCCAGCAGGCCGATGCACAAAGCCAGACTTTCCGCCAGCAGTACATAGAGCATGGGGGTATGCACGGGCAATGCGGGCAGCAGCAGATGCAGCAGCCAGGCAATTCCAATTCCCATCACCAATCCGCCAACGCCACCGATGGCCGCCAGTACCAGCGCCTCTCCCAGAAAAAGTCCCAGTATCTGTCCCCGGGAGGCGCCCAGGGCACGCAGCAAGCCGATCTCGTGGATACGCTCATTCACGGCAATGCTCATGATGGTAACGATGCCAATTGCACCCACCAGCAGGGAGATGCCGCCAATGGCGGCTACCGCAAAGGTAAGGATGTCGAGAATGGAGCCGAGTACATCCAGCATCTGCTGTTGGGTGGTAACCGTGAAATCATGCTTGCCGTGGCGGGCCTTGAGCACCCGCTCGATTCCCGCGACCACGGTATCCACCGCCGCAGTCTCCCGGTACAGGACATCGATTTCGAACAGACTCCCTCGGTTGAACAGATTCAGCGCCCGGGCGGCGGGGATATATACCGAATCATCCAGATCGAAACCCAGCACCGTCCCCTTGGGTTCCATGACGCCGATCACCCGGTAGCGGCTGCCGCCGATGGTAATGCGCTTGCCCAGAGGGTTGGCCTCGGCAAACAGCTCGGCGCGCAGTTTGCTGCCCAGCACGGCAAAGGCGCGCGGCGCGACGGGGTCGTCCGCGGGCAGAAAACGCCCCAGACGCACGGACATGCTGAAGGCCTGGGGCATCTGCGGACCACTGCCGTACACGGCAGTTCTGCGTCTCCTGTTGTCCGCCTTCACTTCCGCATTGCCCTGCACAAAAGGCACCACCGCCTTCGCAAAGGGCAGGCGGGACAGGGCCTCGGCATCTCCGATACTCAACGGCCGCTCCGTACCGAACACACCCATGCTGGTGCCTGCCGTGGTCGCCCTACCGGGGTTGATGGCAACCAGCGTGGTTCCAAACTGGGTGAACTCCTGAAGCACAAAACGGTGTATGCCCTCCCCGATGGAAGTAAGCAGGATCACCGCGGCGATTCCCACGGCAATCCCCAGCGCCGTGAGCAAACTGCGCAGGCGGTGGGCGATGATGGCGCTGGTGGTAAGCCCCAGAAAATCCCGAATCCGCATCTATTCACTCCTGGACATCATCAGGCTTATCTCCCCGACAGGGCGGCCACGGGATCCAGATTTGCGGCACGGCGCGCCGGCAACAAACTGAACAGAACACCAGTCACCAACGCCACGGTCAGTGAAGCCAGCACTGCCCACAAGGGCGCATGCGCCGGCAATTCAGGAAAGCTCTGACGCAAGATCAGCGCTCCCGCCTCCCCCAGCAACAGGCCTGCCATTGCCCCCAGGGAAGACAACAGCAAGGCCTCGCCGACAAACAGGCCAAGGATCTCCCGCCGGTCCGCACCCAGCGCCTTTAGGAGCCCGATCTCCGCAGTACGCTGGGACACCGCTACCAGCATCACATTCATGATCAGAATGCCTGCCACCATGAGACTGATGGCGGCAATTCCGCCTACGGCATAGGTCAGGGCGCCAAGTATCCTGTCGAAAGTGGCCAGTACCGCATCCTGGGTGATGACAGTGACATCCTTCACCCCCTGATGGCGGGTCTGCAGCGTATCGACAATGAACTTTCTCGTGGGCGCTATGGCCGCACGGCTACGGGACTCCACCAGGATACGGAACAGGCTGCGGGTATTGAACAGCTGTTGGGCGCTGGCCGCAGGAATGATGGCCACATCCTGCACATCCACGCCGATGGAGCGCCCCTCGGACTCCAGCACACCGATGACCCGGAAGCGCCGGTCGCCAATACGCAACCATTGCCCTACCGCGGGTTCCGCGCCAAACAGTTCCTCTTTTACATGGCGACCGATGACTGCCACCGGGCGCGCCCGATTCCAGCGTCCGGCGGGAAGAAAACGCCCCTGGGCGATACGCCAGTGACGAATCTGCAACAGCTCGGCGGTGCCGCCCATGATCACCGTATCTCTTACCCTGCCCTGGCGGCTGATCTCGGCGGAGCCGATATTGAGGGGCGAGACCCGCCGTACCAGATGACTGCGGCGCAAGGCGGCGGCATCCTCCAGGGTAAGATCCCTGGGCGTTTCTCCCATGAGTGTGGAAGGATTGAAACCCGCGGTTTCCGAGCGCCCGGGAATAACGATGAGCAGATTCGATCCCAGGGAGGCAAACTCACCCTGTACATACAGGCGCGCTCCTTCTCCCAGGGCGGTGAGCATCACCACCGAAGCCACGCCTATGGACATGGCGAGCAACATGAGCAACGCCCGGGAAGGATAGCCATGCAGGGCGCCCCAGGCGAAATGCAGCACATCCCCGGCACGCAGCCGCATCAGACGGTTGCTCCCTGCTCCACGTGAATGCGCCCGTCCAGCATATGCAATCGACGGCGGGCGCGCCGGCCCAGTTCTGCATCATGGGTAACCACGATGAGGGTGATGCCCCGGGCATTGAGCGTTTCGAGAATTTCCACTACATCCATGCCGGAACGATGATCGAGGTTTCCCGTGGGTTCGTCCGCGAGCAGCACCGCCGGCTCCATGATGGTGGCCCGGGCGATGGCCACGCGCTGACGCTGACCACCGGAAAGCTGATCCGGCTTGTGTTGGGCGCGGTCGGCAAGATGCAGGGCCTCGAGACTTTTCGCCACCCGGGAACGGCGCTCATGCAGGGGCATCCCGGCCAGCATCAGGGGCAATTCCACATTTTCCGCCGCGGTCAGACGAGGCACCAGATGAAAGGCCTGGAATACGAAGCCAATGCTGCGGTTGCGTATGACCGCCTGTTCGCCGTCACTCAAAGAGGTCACATCCCGACCATCGAGTATGTACTGACCGCTACTGGCGCGATCCAGCAGCCCAATGAGGTTCAGTAGAGTGGACTTGCCGGAGCCGGATGGCCCCATGATGGACAGATAGTCCCCGGTCGCGATCTTCAGATTCACATCATCCAGGGCATGTACCACCTGATCGCCAACCTGGAAATCCCGGTGTACCTGGCGCAGTTCTATGACCGGCTTCATTGGCTCTGATCTGCCGGCCTCACCAAAGCACCGGCTTCCACGCCATCCTTGTCCACAGACAGAACCACCTGCTGGCCAGGCTTCAGTCCGGATTGGACTTCGGTATATTCCCAGTTGCTCAGGCCCTTCTCGATGGCTTGTTCATGCAAGCGGTTTTCCCCGTCCGGCACCAGCACCTTGTTGCCTTCCAGAACCGCTTCCGTGGGAACACGCAGAGCGTTTTCCTTGCGCGCGAGTATGATCTCCAGGTCTGCGCTGTATCCCGCCAGCATGTTTGCAGTGACTTGCGGATCACTGAATTCCGCTTCGACCTCCACAGTGCGCGCCTGCTTTTCACGATCCAGCACATAGGGAGCGATACGCCGCACCCGGCCTTGGAAAATCCGATCGGAGAAGGCATCGAGGGAAATCCGCGCCGGCATGCCGACACGAATCCTGGACGCATCCACTTCGTCCATGGGCGCCGAGACATAGATACAGCTGTCATCGATGAGATCCACCGCCGGCGGCGTGGGCACCCCCACGGGTGAAGGCGTGACAAACTCTCCGATTTCACCATTTACCTGAGCCACTATGCCGTCGAAAGGCGCTACCAGGCGCGTGCGATCCAGGGCCGCTTGCGCCACATCGGTCTGAGCCTGACTGACTTCCACGTTGACCCGCGCCGCCTCGCAGGCCGCCTGGGCGGCGCGGGCTTCACCCTCCGCCTTGTCTGTTGCTTCGGCCGAGGCCAGACGCTGCTCATGCAGTTTGCGCAGCCGGCTCGACTCCCGCAGGGCCGTTTCCGCCTGAACACAGGCCTGCCGGGCCTGGGCTTCGGCCGCCTTGATTTTGCGCCGCGCCAGCACCAGCCGGGCGGCGAGATCGTCATTCCAGAATTCCAGCAGCACCTGGCCCTGTTTCACCCTGTCCCCTTCCTTTACCGGCATGCGCACGATCTGTCCACCCTGGGAAGGCGACAGTCCGGAACGACGGCAGGCCTTGATGGTGCCGGCGCGGGTATTGGCGACACTGCTCTGAACCAGACCTCGCTCCACTTTCACCAGCCGCACCGGTATCGGCCGGGGCCGCATCAACCAGTAACTGAGCGCAGCGACGATCACACCCGCAAAGAAAAGAAGCAATAGCAGTTTTGGCCAGCGGCGTTTCATGTCAGCCTCGTTCAGGGAACCTGATCTTTCAGTGTACTCCTGTTTGCCGCTGCTTCCACATGAGATACCCGCCACGCAGAACCTTGACGTTCTCCCATCCTGCAAGACGCAGAATGAAATACGCCTTGGAAGAAGACAAGCCGGTATCACAATACAGTACTACCGGTCTGTCCCGGGGGATTTGATCCCGGTGTTCGAGTATCCCCCTCCATTCGATATTCAGGGCTCCGGGAATATGGCCCGCGGCAAAACGATCCGCCATGCGCACATCGACGAACAGGACATTGTCCGCATCGACGGTCTCCAACTGTTGCGGCGTAATAGCGCCATCAGAAAATTCGGCAAATTCCAGATATTCCTGAATCGCCTCCAGGGCAGGATCATCTTCGGCGGATGCAGGCAAGGCAATCAGTAACAGAAGTGGCATCAGTATCCCGATACCCATGAAGGTCGGCAGGCTGTTCATATGTCAATCCTTTTCAAGAATGTCAAAAAACCCGGCCCATTTCGACTGCGTAACCGAAAAAATGCGATTGCCCGGTTCATTCATTTTGTATCCCGGCCTGGACTCAGTTGCCTGTGGACCGCTTCCGGCACCAGCCAGCGGATGCTGCGTCCCTGGGCCAGGCGCTGCCGGATGTCGCTGGATGAGATATCCAGTTGGGTCACGGCGTGGAACAAAATGCGCCCTGCCGGCTGCTGGCGCAGGGCAGAAACATTTTCTACAACCCGGTTTTGCATCAACGCCCGCAGTTCAGGTACCTGTGGTGGCGCATGGCCGGGACGATCCATGACCACCAGATGCGCCAGTTCAAGAATACGCTCTGGCTGATGCCAGGTATGGAAGACGTTGAAGGCATCCCGTCCGAGGAGCAGGCACAGGGAAGCATCCATTCCCAGTTCGCCACGCAACTCTTCCAGGGTATGTACGCTGTAGGAAGGCGCTTGCCGGCGTATTTCCCGCTCATCCACGACAAAACCCGGCTGCGGCTCTATGGCAGCACGCAGCAGCGCCAGACGCTGTTGCGCCGAAGTCAGGGGCTGATCCCGGTGTACTGCCTGCCCCAGGGGAATGAAGCGCAGCTCTTCCAGCACCAGCGCCTCGAAGACATCCAGCGCGGTGCGCAGATGTCCCAGATGCACCGGGTCGAAAGTGCCGCCGAAAATGCCAATCATTCAGGTACGCACATGGCCGTCGCCCAGGACGATGAATTTCACCGAAGTCAGCCCTTCCAGTCCCACTGGCCCCCGAGCATGGAATTTGTCCGTGGAAATGCCGATTTCCGCCCCCAGTCCGTATTCAAATCCGTCGGCGAAGCGGGTCGAGGCATTCACCATCACGGAACTGGAATCCACCTCCTGTAGAAAACGTCGCGCCTTACTGATGTTCTCGGTGATGATGCTTTCCGTATGGCGGGAGCTGTGCGCCTCGATATGATCCATGGCCTGCTGTACATCATCCACCACCCGGATGGATAGTATGGGCGCCAGGTATTCCGTGTCCCAGTCTTCTTCCGTAGCCGCCAGGCATTTCTCGCCCAGGATGGTGCGGGTCTTTTCGCAGCCGCGCAACTCCACCCCTTTCTCCCACAGGGCCTGGGCGATGCGCGGCAAAAAATCCGCGGCAATGGTGTCGTTCACCAGCAGGGTTTCCATGGTATTGCAGGTTCCATAGCGCTGGGTCTTGGCATTGAGAGCCACATCGAAGGCTTTTTTCGGATCCGCCTCGTCATCCACGTACACATGGCAGATACCATCGAGATGCTTGATCACCGGCACCCGGGCATCCCGGCTGATGCGCTCGATAAGACCCTTGCCGCCCCGGGGAATGATCACGTCGATATAGTCCGGCATGGTAATCATGGCGCCCACCGCCTCGCGGTCGGTGGTTTCCACCACCTGTACCGCATCTGCTGGCAAGCCGGCCTTTTCCAGCCCCTCGCGGATGGCGGCGGCAATCGCCTGGTTGGAATGAAATGCCTCGGATCCACCCCGCAGCACGGTAGCATTGCCCGACTTGAGACAGAGGGCGGCGGCATCGGCAGTCACGTTCGGACGGGATTCATAGATGATACCCACGACCCCCAGAGGCACGCGCATGCGCCCTACCTGGATTCCCGTGGGACGATACTTCATATCGAAGATTTCGCCAATGGGATCCGGCAGCGTGGCAATCTGGCGCAAGCCCTCGATCATGGCGTCGATACGTTCGGGAGTGAGTTCCAGCCTGTCCAGCAGAGCTTCGGACAAACCTTTTTCCTTTCCCGCCTCCAGGTCCTTGCGATTCTCTTCCATCAGACGCGCGCGATCCGCATCCAGCCGGTCGGCAATGGCGTTCAGGGCATCATTCTTTCGTCCGGTACTGGCAGCGGCCAGGGCACGGGCAGCGGCGCGGGCTCTTTGCCCGACGGTCTGCATGTATTCAGTTACATCTATAGTGGTCATGCTTTTATCCGGTGAATTCAAGATCGATCAGTAGTTTAGGAACCTCTAATTAAATCATGAACTCGCATCTTGTGTCCAAAATGTCCCGCTACTGTGTTGCAAATCTTCGCAATAGCGGGCTATTACGTGCGATTTGCGCCTTGTATCGGAACATTTTGAATCACAACCTGCTTCGCTCAGATTTAATCAGAGGTTCCTTTACCAACTTCCTTCCAGATACAGGTATTCCCGCAATACCCAGAGTAATCTGCTCCAGCAGCAGCCAGGGATCACCGGGAGCCGCGCCCTTGATGGCCGCGTCCGTGTGCTGACAGGCATCCAGCAAGCAATTCCAGTCATCTTCGCCCAGGCGTCTGAGCGCCTGTCGCACCAGGGGCATGCGGTTCTTCCAGACCCGCGCCTGCCCCATGACCCGTGATTCCGACGCACCTGCTGCCATGCCCGCCGCCATGCCCGCCAGGCTGCGTATTTCCCTGGCCAGGGCCCAAAGCACCACCGGCGGAGCAATGCCTTCGCCCTTCAGTCCCGCAAGAATATGGGTACAGCGCCCGCTGCGCCCGGCCAGAGCCGCATCCACCAGAGCATACACATCGAAGCGGCTGCTGTCGGATACTGCGGCGAGCAGCTGCTCCACGTTTACAGATCCTTCGCCATGCAGCAGCAACAGTTTTTCGATTTCCTGGCGCGCCGCCAACAGATTGCCTTCGGTATGCTCGGCGAGCATTTCCGCCACCCCACGCCCGGGGCGCAAACCGGCTGCCTGCATGCGCGCGCTGATCCAGCGCGGCAGATTGCGCTCATCCACGGGCCATACCTGAACCAAAATCCCAGCTTTTTCCAGCGCCTTTATCCATTTGCTGGTCAACGGCACTTTGGGCATGGTCAGCAGCAGCAGGGTGTCCTGGGGCAGGTTTTCACAATACTCCACCAGGGCCCTGGCTCCGGCGGTACCGGGTTTGCCCGTGGGCAGGCGCAGGTCGATGATTTTCTGCTCGGCGAACAGGGACAGGGCATTGGCTTCATCGCCGAGGCGGTTCCAGTCGAAGCGCGCATCCGCTTCCATGATCTCGCGGCTGAGATAGCCCGCCTGCCGGGCGGCACCACGAATCTGATCCGCCGCCTCTCCCAGCTGCAGGGGTTCGTCTCCAGTGATGACATAAACCGGCGCCAGCCCCTTGCCCAGGGAAGCAGCGAGTTGCTCCAACCGCAGTTTCATGGCTTCGCAACAGCACCCAGACGCTCGATGAGGCGGCGGGACATGTCCCGCCAGGCATCCTCCTGACGCAAGCGGGCCTCCCGGGTTCGCCCCAGTAACTGACCACCCGGATCGTAGGCAAGATAGCGGCTTTCCAGATATTGCATTTCGCCCTTGCGCCCGGGTGGATGCTCGATGCGGAATCGCAGGCGCAGACGAATTTCGTATTCCACCACCTTGTTGTTGGCGTTTACCGAGAATACCGAGCGCTTGCGATCCATCGGCTCCAAGCGCAGTACCGTGGCGGCTTGCCGCGGATCGTCCGTGATGAGCACGTCCGCCAGTTGCAACTGATGGCGGAGTTCGCGCAGGAACAGATTGCCGGAAGGCAGACCCGCCAGCAGCACAGGGCCAGCCGCCGATGCGGCACCACTCCCGGACTGGCCCCGCGCATGGAAGCCGCAGCCCCCCAGGGACAGAGCAATAAACACAAGCAGCGCCAGAGCAGGCAAGCGTCCCGACACCAGCGTCACGGCATTCATGAAACGGAATGAACCTGGATTTGCGCTGTTCATCATTTGGCCACGATGTTTACAAGCTTGCCGGGTACCACGATCACCTTGCGCACCCTGGCCTCTCCGATAAAACGCCGTGCATTTTCATTCTCCAGGGCAGCTTGCTGGACAGTATCCCGGTCTGCATCGGCGGCCACACTGACCTTGCCGCGCAGCTTGCCATTGACCTGCACCACATATTCGATGCTGTCCTGCTTCAGAGCCTCTTCATCCACGGCGGGCATGCCCGCCCGGAGCACATCCTCACCATAGCCCAGTTCCCGCCACAGGCTGTGGCTGATATGCGGAGCTATGGGAGCGAGCAGACGCAGGACAATCCCCAGCCCCTCCCGCAGCACGCTGGCATCATCCAGCTTGTTGAGGATGTTTACCATGCTCATGCAGGCAGACACCACGGTATTGAATTGCTGGCGCTCGTAATCGAATAGCGCCTTTTTCAGCGCACTGTGTATTTCCCTGCGGGCCGTGCGCAGGCTGTCGTCCAGATCATTTTCCGGTTCGGTTGCCGCGCGAATCACATCCGCCCGCTCCCGGGCCAGGTTCCACAGCCGTCGCAGAAAGCGGAAGGCGCCTTCCACGCCCTCGTCCGACCATTCCAGGGACTGATCCGGCGGTGCGGTGAACATGGTGTACAGGCGCGCCGTGTCTGCTCCATAACGGTCGATCAACGGTTGGGGATCGACGCCATTGTTCTTGGACTTGGACATCTTCTCCACACCACCATGGATCACGGGCAGACCATCCGACTTGAGCACGGCGCGTATCACCCGGCCTTTTTCATCACGCTCGATTTCCACGTCTGCAGGATTGAACCATTCTTTCGAGCCATCATCCTTTTCCCGGAAATAGGTATCCGCGACAACCATGCCCTGGGTGAGCAGCCGGGTGAACGGCTCATCACAGTTGAGCAACCCTTCATCACGCATGAGCTTGTTGAAGAAACGTGCGTACAAAAGATGCAAAATGGCATGCTCCACGCCACCGATGTACTGATCCACGGGCAGCCAGTAACGGGCGCGTTCATCCAGCATCTCCTGATCGGCATCCGGGCAGCAATAACGAGCGTAATACCAGCTCGATTCCATGAAGGTGTCGAAGGTATCGGTTTCCCGCCGGTAGCCGTTGCCCAGATCATAGAATTCAGGCATCTTTTTCAGTGGCGATCCCGAACCATCCGGCACCACCTCTTCCGGCAAAAGGACGGGAAAGGTCTCTGCCGCTTCCGCCTTGCCCTTGTCATCATAGATCACGGGAATGGGACAGCCCCAGTAGCGCTGGCGGCTCACACCCCAGTCGCGCAGGCGGAAGTTGATCTGCCTGCCGCCTTTTTCATGCTCTTCCAGCCAGGCGGCTATGGCGTCGAAGGCGGCTTCGGAAGTCAGGCCGTCGAAGGGCGCGGAATTGGCCAGCACACCTTTTGCCGTGTAGGCCGCCTCGTCTATGCCCGCTTCGGAGCCGTCGGCGGGAAAGATGACCTGCTTTTTCGGAATGGCGTATTTCTCGGCAAATTCCCAATCCCTCTGATCATGGGCAGGCACCGCCATGACAGCTCCCGTTCCATAACTCATGAGTACGAAATTGGCGGCGTACACGGGCACGGGTTCACCAGAGACCGGATGCAGGGCATCAACGCCCAAGGGAAAACCTTTTTTCTCCATGGTCTCGATCTCCGCCTCGGACACGCCTCCCTGACGGCATTCCTCGATGAAAGCCTCCAGCTCGGGGTTGGAAGCGGCGAGTTGCAGGGCCAGAGGATGCTCTGCGGCAACCGCCACATAGGTTACTCCCATGAGAGTATCCGGGCGGGTGGTGAAGATCTCCAGGCGCTCATCCCAGCCTTCGATGTCGAAACTCATCTGTACGCCCACGGAGCGTCCGATCCAGTTACGCTGCATGGTGACCACCTGCTCCGGCCACTGATCCAGCTTGTCCAGATCATCCAGCAGCTCCTGGGCATAATCGGTAATCTTGAGAAACCATTGCTCGATGTCACGCTTTTCCACCAGCGCGCCGGAGCGCCAGCCACGTCCGTCGATGACCTGCTCATTGGCCAGCACGGTCTGATCCACCGGGTCCCAGTTCACCGTGGCGGTCTTGCGATAGGCCAGCCCTTTCTCCATAAGACGGGTGAACAGCCATTGCTCCCATTGGTAATAGTCCGGCTGACAGGTGGCGAACTCCCGGTCCCAGTCATAGCCGAAACCCAGCCCCTTTAGCTGCGCGCGCATGTGGGCGATGTTCTGCCAGGTCCATTTTGCCGGCGCGGTCCGATTCTTGATCGCGGCATTTTCCGCCGGCAGGCCAAAAGCATCCCAGCCCATGGGCTGAAGCACATTCTTGCCCAGCATGCGCTGGTAACGGGCGATCACATCTCCCAGGGTATAGTTGCGCACATGCCCCATGTGCAACTTGCCGCTGGGATAGGGAAACATGGACAGACAGTAGAATTTTTCCCTGGCGGGATCTTCCACTGCCCTGAAGGACTTGTTTTCTTCCCAGAAAGACTGGGCCTCCGCTTCCACGGATTTGGGATCGTAACTTGCTAGCATGTGCATTGAACAATGTGTCAGAGACAATCTGCTAAGGATACAGCACCGGGGCGCTTTCTTGAATTCCCGCGACGCCGGAAAAATCGCGCCGCGGCTGGAATGCCCCTGCTTTTCCTGCCACAATCAGGCCATGTCTGCATTGAAAATGCTCTTCATTCTGCTGCTCCTGCCCCTGACCGCCCTGGCCGGCAAGGGGCAGGTCAATTTCGTCGAAGCCACAGTGGATCTCAAGCCCGACGGCAGCGCCGTGGTGCTCTACCAGGTACAGTGGCGGGTCGTATCGGGCGAACTGCATGGCTTCTATTTCAAAAACGAGGACAAACTCCAGGTCGGCATGGCGGTCGATCAGGCTGCTGCCGTAGACAGTCACGGCAAGCGTTATCGGCTGGATATCCGCCCCATGGGTGGCGGCAAATGGGATGTTCTCCTCGCGGATGGCCAGGGTGTTCCCGCGGGGCAAAGCGTCACCTTCAATTTGCCTTTCCGCACTGATTTCCACCGGGCGGGCTATCTCGGCCCAACCACGGCGGAAGACGGCCGGGCGCTGGTATTTTTCAACTGGTCGCCCATCCAATGGGACGAAGCCGCCAGCCAGGATCACTACAGCCTGAAGATCCTCACCCCCTACCGGCTGCCGGATGAACAGGTCAACCCCCGCAGCGTGGTGGATACGGAGCGCCTGATACTCACCGAGCCCTGGGTGAACGAAAAATATCTCATCGATTATCAGCAGGGACCAAACAACCGCCTGCTGCTGTTGTTTCACAAAAACCGGCCCGGCAACCGGTTTCACATGCAGGTACAGTTCTACATGCCCGCAGACTGGTTCCGGCTTGGCGCGGCGCCCGCCCCGGCCGCCAAGCCTCTGATACGGAAACAAGAGCGTGGCTCCGGGAGCAGTTCCCTGCTGCTGATTCTGGGACTGGCGGTAATCGGCGCATTCTTTGGCGTGGTTCGGGGCAAGCAGGGCTCCATGCTCAAGGCCAGAGAAGGGCTGGAGGATATTCGCTGGGAAAACCTGGACTGGACACCGCCCAAACTGATCCTTTCCGAGTTCCGCAAACCCGGCAAGGTATGCAAGGATCTCACACCCCTGGAAGCGGCGTTCTACCTGGAAATCCCCTTCAAGCTCATCGTGGCCGCCATGCTCAATTCCATGGTGCTGGAAGGTTTCGTGGAAGTGCTGTCCGCATCTCCCCTGAAAGTGAAAACGCTGAATCCTCCCAATCTGCATGAACTGGATGATTACGAGCGCCTTTTCTACCAGGCCCTGAAGGATGACGGGGAACTGTCCCAGGCGGAACTGGAAGAACTGATGAATACCGCGGTAAAAAAAGTACAGCTCAAGGCCTGGGACGCTGATATCGAAGCCACCCAGAAATACTATCGCAAGCAGGTAGCCGACTACCTGAAGGCCGCTGCGGTGAGTGCGCCCGCGGCTCACAGAAACGAAGCCAATGACTGGTATTTCTGGTATCACAACCGTCATCGCTACTATCAGCGGCACTGGGACTACCGGGACGACCCGGCCCGCTATGCCACGGACATACCCGTGGAAACGGATCACATCATTCACGGGCCGCTGGACACGGATATCGCCATGGAACTGAATGTCTGCCACGATGCCTGTCATTCCGCCTGCCACAGCGCCTGTCATTCGGCCTGCCATTCCGCCTGCCACAGCGCCTGCCATTCGGCCTGCGTGAGCGGAGGATCACACTGATGGGATTTTTCCGGGAACAATGGAAACGCATCGTCCGCCGCCAGCCAGGCAGCGAGGTTCTGGCCGCAGAAACGAATACGCCCATGCCCGACCTGTCCTGGGTGGACGAATTCATCCGCAACGTCGGCCCTTACATCTTTGTCCGCACCGAAGACAACATCCTCATCAAGCGTCCCAACCAGGCACAGAAACTCAATGCCCAGGGAGCGCAGATACTCAAGTTCCTCCTTGACGGTGGCAAGATCGCGGGCCTGATCAAAGGGCTCGGAGGCGACCGGGGCAAGCTGGAACAGGTGGCCCTGTTCCTGCACGGGGTGCGTGGTTTTCTCGAAGGGCATGTCAACGCCGATTCCGCTCACCCCGGAGTAGAAGTAGAAGTGTTCAACCGGCACTTTTCCGACCTGCCGATACTTTCCGAGGTGGCCATTACCTACAAATGCAATCTGCGCTGTGTATTCTGTTATGCCGGCTGCAACTGCACCACTCAACCGGTAAATGACGAAAAAGTCATGAGTACTGCCGAAATCCGCAGCGTGCTGGACAAACTCTGGCGCGAAGGCCGGGTGCCGTCCATAAGCTTCACCGGAGGCGAACCCACCCTGCACAAGGAATTGCCGGAACTCATCACTTATGCCAAGAAACTGGGCATGCGCGTGAACCTCATCACCAACGGCACCCGCATCAACGCACAACTGGCACAACGCCTCGCCGATGCTGGCCTGGACTCCGCCCAGGTGAGTCTGGAAGGCATCAGCGCGGAAATTCACAATCTGGTCACTCAGGGCCAGGCTTCCTTCGAAAAAACCGTGGCCGCCATCGGGCACCTGAAAACCGTGGGTATCCGCGTTCACAGCAACACCACCATCAACCGCATGAACCTGCATGAAATGCCGGACATGCCGCGTTTCGTACGTGAAATACTGGACAACGAGCGCTTCAGCATGAACCTGCTGGTGCCCACGGGCAGCGCAGTGGTGCATCCGGATCTTGTGGTGCGCTACAGCGAAATCGGCGCCTGGCTGGAAAAGATCCAGGAACAGAGCAAAATCCACGATGTGGAATTCCTCTGGTATTCCCCCACTCCCATGTGCATGTTCAACCCCATTCCCGCCGGGCTGGGCAATCACGGCTGCAGCGCCTGCGACGGACTGATCTCCGTGGCGCCCAACGGATCGGTGATCCCCTGCGCTTCCTATGATGACGAGGTGGGCAATCTGCTGGATGACGATCTGCGCAGTGTGTGGAACAGCGACAAGGCCAGAGGCTACCGGGACAAGGCGCTGGCCCACCCGCAGTGCCGGACATGCAGCCAGTTCGACATCTGCAATGGCGCCTGCCCCTTGTACTGGCGCGAGCTGGGTTTTGCGGAGCTGGAAGCGCGCAACGGGTTCAGCCCCGCCGAGGCCGTGGGCTATGTGCGCCCAAGCGGGGAGGATCCATCATGAGCCACGCCCCGGAAACCGCTGCCCGGGATGCCGATGCGGTGGTATTTTGGCTATGGCGCAATCTGGCCTACCGCAAGCGCATGCTCAGCGCCTTTGGTCTCATCCTCCTGGGACTGCTGTTGCAATGGTATTCCGGTGAGGTTTTTGCCGGTTTCTTTCCCCTTGTCGCCGGCAATGCGCTGCTGCTGGTCAGAGGCTATGACAACCGAACCCAATTTGCCGGATTCAGTCCGTCCAGTCAGTGGCAGCGGGTGGAGCGTTCACGCCTGACAGAACTGAAAGACTTCGACAAAAAAATTCGCCGCTGGGATCGCAGCTTCATCGATATCACCAACATCCGGGGAGTTATCAGTTTCCTGCTGTTGGTTTTCCTGCTGGTGCTGATGTATGTGGGATTCCGCGATTCCCGGCACTATCAGCAACTGGTAGCCATACCCATAGACATGGCCATTCTGTTTCTGCCTCACTGGTTTACCGGCACAAGGCGCATCCTGCGGCTGCCGGGACTGCTGATCAAGGCGGAAACCCTGGAAAAGGCATTGAACGAGACCAATCCGGAAGACCAGGGACTCAAGCTGGACGTACTGATGCTCCTCAAGGGCGAGGCCAAACTGCCGGATGACATCAAGATCAGAATCGAACCCGCCGATGCGCCCCAGGACTTTCTCGGCCTGTACGGGCAGGTGGTGCTCAACAATGTCCAGGGAAAATCCTATCCCTATTTCTATGTGGTGCTGGTCGCCCGCCCCGGACTTGGCCTGAAAGAACTGCGCGACCGGATCGATCCGCCGGACAAGACAGTGGTGGAATTCCGCGAGCAGGACGGTGTGGAAGTGCTGGTGCTGCGCCAGTTCACCACCAAACGCTCCGGCTATCTCACCACACCGGATACGGTGCGCAAACTGCTTCGTTTCGGCATGGAACAGATGCACCGCCTGTTAGGGGAACCTCTGATTAAATCATGAACTCGCATCTTGCGCCCAAAATGTCCCGCTACTGCGTTGCAAATCTTCGCAATAGCGGGCTATTACGCGCGATTTGCGCCTTGTATCGGAACATTTTGAATCACAATCTGCTTCGCTCAGATTTAATCAGAGGTTCCTTAGCATGACTTCCTCTCAGAAGGCCTGACTCGTTCAACGCCTCCCCGGGATTTGGCCATTTCCCGAACTTTGGAGAAAATGCCTTATGTCAATCCCCGGTCCCGCCTGAAAGGGTATACTTTGGCGCATCATGATTATTGTACATACCGTCCGATGAAGATTGTCAGCATCCCGTTCAGTTTGCTCGCGCTGATTCTGCCCCTGCTGGCGCAAGCCGCCCCTCTGGACAAGGCCGGGCTGGCCGCCGTGGAAGAACTGGGGCGGCTCAATGGTATCGCCCTGAACTGCCGGTATTTCGATCAGGTCAGAAACATCAAACAGACCCTCATCGACCGTTTGCCCAAACGCCGGGAGCTGGGTCAGATATTCGAGCAAAAGACCGATGAATCTTTCAAGGCATTCATCCAGTCCGGCTCAGCCTGTCCCTCTCCCGCGACCTTTGCCGCAGAAGTGGACAAGGCCACTCACACGCTTGCCGAAATCTATCCTCCCAATTGACAACCGGGCAAAGTCATACCCATCCTGAAGGTTTCCCCATGAAAACGTTGTTCCGCCGTTTTTTCCTGTTTGTTTCCATTCTGCTGCTGTTCGCGGTTTCTCCCACTCAGGCAGCTGACAGGGAACTGCATGTCGTCGTCAGCATCAAACCGGTGCACTCCCTTCTCACCAGCCTGATGAAAGGCGTGCGTCCTCCGGAGTTGCTCATTGGCAAGGGTCAAATTCCCTACGGCTGGAAGCCAAGCAAGGAACAGGAACAACACATCAGGGACGCGGACTTGCTGATCTGGGTCGGCCCGGAACTGGAGAAGAGCCTGGTTCCGCTGCTGAAGACTCTGCCAGACGACGCCCCGGTACTGACCCTGCTGGACAGCCTGGAACTGAAAATTCTCCCCTCACGCTGGAACGACGAACAACGGGACCCCTATTTCTGGCTGGACAGCCGCAACGCCCTGATACTCATCGACACCCTGACCAAGATGCTCATGGATCTGGACTACAGCCGGGCACATCTGTACAAGCGCAACCGGGACGCCTTGTTCAAAAAACTGGCGGAACTGGACCGCCGCCTGGAATATGGCTACCGCGGCCTCAAGGGGGGCGTGGTACTGGCATACTATGATACCCAGCAGTATTTCGAGCAGGCTTATGCGCTCAAACTCGGGGGAGTGCTGTCGCCTGCTCCGGATGTCCCGGTGAGCGCGGAAAAACTGCTCAAGGAAAGGCATAAACTGCAGGAAGGCTGGTACGCCTGCCTGCTCACGGAAGCCGGCATGAAGATGCCCGCCCTGGATCTGCTCATCAACGGCGTCAACATCAACCATGTGGAACTGGACAGCTTCGGCAGCCAGCTGGAACCGGGAGAAAACCTTTATCTGGACGTCATGAATCACAACACCAGCCTGATCAAGGCCTGCGTAAACAAAACCGCCGCAAAGCTCAAGCAGGATGAAGAGCAGCAACCGGCAAACCCGGCCGGCGCGGACAACCAGCAGATCGGCGGCCGTTTCCTGCTCACGGATCACAACGGCAGGATGGTTACCGAAGACGACATGAAGGGCAAATACCAGCTTATCTATTTCGGCTATACCTGGTGTCCCGATGTCTGCCCCACCTCACTGAGCACCATGATGACCGCCCTGAAAAAATTCGATCCGGAGGCGAAACGCATCCAGCCCTATTTCATTACCGTCGATCCCCAGCGGGATACGCAGAAGATCATGAAGGACTATGTAAACTATTTCGGCAAGAACCTGATTGGCCTGCGCGGCACCGAAGCCATGACCCAGCGGCTCATCAAGGAGTTCAATGTTACCGTGGAGAAAGTGGTGGATGACCCGGCCCATCCGGAAAAATATCTCATCGACCATACCGCCAGCCTGTATCTGATGGCCCCGGACGGGCGCTTCATCACCAAATTCGCCCATGGCATCACCCCAAGCCAGCTGGTAAGCAAGCTCAAGGAATACATGAAATAGGAAAAGGTTTTCAAGCCTCAGGAAATATCCGGCCTGCCGTCCACTCGCCTGAAGCGGCCCAATACCCGATTCCCGCTTTTCAGAATTCCGGAGCCATCTTTTTCTATGCTGAAAATAAAGTGCTCTTCCCGCTTCTTGTCCGTGGATGGCGTACAATCGAGCCGGACGCTGTCTCTGTCCCGTCCACTCCAGAAACAGTGCCAGGTGGCGGCGGGCTTGCGGCTGACAAACAGAGCCCGCCCATCATAGGAAAGCGTCAGACCAGACACTTCCTGTTCATTCTTCTCCATTGCTACCCAGTTGCCCGCACCGGGATGAGGAGAACAGGCGGACAACAGCAATCCGGCAAGGAACAGCAGCGGGTATGTTCCGGGCTTATGGCGCATGGTCGTCCCTCTGAATGGAATGCCAGGAAAATGCCTATCATACCGCACTGCCCGGTCGAACCCCACGATAAACGCTCGGCCACATTCGGCAGCCGGCAAATGAAACACCCTGGCAAACGGGAAACCTGGCAATCCAAGCCCTGATATAATTCCGGCTTTGTTCCTATCCTGGCTCATCTTGTGAACTCCACGTCCCTGCAAACCCTCCTGCAACAGCGTATCCTGCTTCTGGATGGCGCCATGGGCACCATGATCCAGCGCCACAAACTCACCGAGGAAGACTACCGGGGGGCGCGTTTTGCCGACTGGCCGTCGGACCTGAAGGGCAACAACGACCTGCTGGCAATTACTCAGCCGGACATCATTCGCGGCATACACGAACAATACCTGGAAGCCGGAGCGGACATTCTCGAAACCAACAGCTTCAACGCCACCCGGGTTTCCATGGCCGACTATGGCATGGAAGAGCTGGTGTACGAGATCAATGTCGCCGCAGCGCGTCTGGCGCGGGAGGCGGCGGACAAGTACAGCACGCCGGACAAGCCCCGCTTCGTCGCCGGGGTGCTCGGTCCCACCAGCAAGACCTTGTCCATTTCCCCGGACGTGAATGATCCCGGTTTTCGCGCCCTGCGCTTCGAGGAACTGGCGGAGAACTACCGCGAGGCCACCCGCGGACTGATGGAAGGTGGCGCGGACATCATCCTCATCGAAACCATTTTCGACACCTTGAACGCCAAAGCCGCCATTTTTGCGGTACAGGATGTGTTTCGGGAATCCGGCGTCGAGCTGCCCATCATGCTCTCCGGCACCATCACAGACCAGTCGGGACGCACCCTGTCGGGGCAGGTGACCGAGGCCTTCTACAATGCCCTGCGCCACGCCAGACCCTTGTCCATCGGCCTCAACTGCGCCCTGGGCCCGGATCTTCTGCGGCAGTATGTGGAGGAGCTGTCCCGGGTGTCCGAGACCTTCGTCTCCGCCCATCCCAACGCGGGGCTGCCCAACGAGTTTGGTGAATATGACCTGACGGCCCGGCAAATGGCTGCCGAGGTCGGCGAATGGGCCGAGTCGGGCTTCATCAATATCGTCGGTGGCTGCTGCGGCTCGACACCGGAGCATATCGCCGCCATCCATGCGCAGGTCAAGGACAGGAAGCCCCGGCCACTGCCGGATATCGCGCCTGCCTGCCGGCTGTCCGGCCTGGAGCCCCTGAATATCACCGAAGACTCCCTGTTCGTGAACGTGGGCGAACGCGCCAATGTCACCGGCTCGGCCAAATTCAAGCGTCTGATTCTCAACGAGGAATACGAAGAAGCCCTGGACGTGTGCCGTACCCAGGTGGAGGAAGGCGCCCAGGTCGTCGATGTAAACATGGACGAGGGCATGCTGGACGGCAAGGCGGCCATGATCCGTTTCCTCAATCTGTGCGCCGCGGAGCCTGACATCGCCAAGGTGCCGTTCATGATCGATTCTTCCAAATGGGAGATCATCGAGGCCGGCCTGCAATGCGTACAGGGCAAGGCCATCGTCAATTCCATCTCCATGAAGGAAGGGGAAGACAAGTTCCGCGAGCAGGCGCGCCTGTGCCGCCGCTATGGCGCGGCGGTGATCGTCATGGCCTTCGATGAAACCGGTCAGGCGGACACCTACGAGCGCAAGATCGAGATCTGCGAGCGCGCCTACCGGATTCTGGTGGACGAACTGGACTTCCCCGCCGAAGACATCATCTTCGATCCCAACATCTTTGCCGTGGCCACGGGCATAGAGGAACACAACAACTATGCGGTGGATTTCATCGAGGCAACGCGCTGGATCAAGCAACAGCTGCCCCACGCCCTGGTCTCCGGCGGCGTGTCCAACGTGTCCTTTTCCTTCCGCGGCAACAACCCGGTGCGCGAAGCCATCCACGCGGTGTTCCTGTACCACGCCATACGCGCCGGCATGGACATGGGCATCGTCAACGCCGGTCAGCTGGTGGTGTATGACGAGGTGCCCGAAGAGCTGCGCCAGGCGGTGGAAGACGTGATTCTCAACCGCGACCCGGAAGCAGGCGACCGGCTGGTGGACATTGCACCCAACTATGTGGGCGATGGCAGCGTGCAGAGCCGCAAGGAAGACCTGGAATGGCGCTCCTGGCCGGTGGACAAGCGCCTGGAGCATTCCCTGGTAAAAGGCATTACCGAGTTCATCGACGAAGACACCAAGGAAGCGCTGGAACAACTCGGGCGTCCCATCGATGTCATCGAAGGACCGCTGATGGCGGGCATGAATGTGGTCGGCGACCTGTTCGGCGCGGGCAAGATGTTTCTGCCCCAGGTAGTCAAGTCCGCCCGGGTGATGAAAAAGTCCGTGGCCTGGCTGGAGCCCTACCTGGAAGCGGAAAAGGCGGAATGTCCGGCGGAAAACGCGGGGAAGATTCTCATGGCCACGGTAAAAGGCGACGTGCATGACATTGGCAAGAACATCGTCGGCATCGTGCTGCAATGCAACAGCTACGAGGTCATCGACCTGGGGGTGATGGTACCCGCGGACAAGATCCTGCAAACCGCAAAAGAGGAACAGGTCGATATCATCGGCCTGTCCGGTCTGATTACCCCATCCCTGGATGAAATGGTTCACGTCGCCAAGGAAATGAAACGCCAGGGCTTCGATATTCCGCTGATGATTGGTGGCGCGACTACCTCCAAGGCGCATACGGCGGTCAAGATCGAACCCCAGTACGAGCATGGCGCGGTGTATGTGGCGGATGCCTCCCGCGCCGTGGGGGTGGCCAGCGCCCTGCTCTCTGCCGATCAGAAGCCGGATTTTCTCGCGGAACTGAAGACGGAATATGAAGCCGTGCGCCAGAGCCGGGCAAAAAAGGATGATGCACGCAATCTGGTGAGTATCGATCAGGCACGAACCAACACCACTCCCATCGACTGGACGAACTGGCAGCCCACTGCACCAATCGCCCTGCAACAGGCGCCAGCCGGAGTGAAGATCGTCCCCAAAGGCGCGGGGCTGCTGGCGGTATATGAAGACATCCCCCTGGATAAGCTGATTCCCTTCATCGACTGGACCTTCTTTTTTCATGCGTGGCAACTGCGCGGGCGCTTCCCCAAAATTCTCGACGATCCCGAAAAGGGTGAGGAAGCGCGCAAGCTGTTCAAGGATGCGCAGGAAATGCTGGAAAAGATCAAAGCGCAAAAATGGCTGCGCGCCCGCGCTGTGGTCGGCCTCTTCCCCGCCAATGCCGTGGGTGACGATATCGAGCTGTATCAGGATGCAGAGCGCAAGCAAGTGCTTACTGTCTTCCACAATCTGCGCAAACAGGGCAAGCAGCCCAAGGGCAAGTACAACGAATCCCTGGCGGATTTCATTGCGCCGAAGGACAGCGGCAAGGCTGACTGGATCGGCGCTTTTGCCTGCACTGCCGGCGAAGGCATAGACGCAAGGATTGCCGGGTTCGAAAAAGACCACGACGACTATTCCAGCCTCATGCTCAAGGCCCTGGCCGACCGCCTGGCCGAGGCTCTGGCGGAGTGGCTGCACCAGCAGGTGCGCACCCGGCTATGGGGGTATGCGGCGGATGAACAACTGGATAATGATGCCCTGATCGCGGAAAAATACGACGGTATACGTCCGGCCATGGGCTACCCCGCGAGCCCGGATCACACCGAAAAGGACATTCTCTGGGAACTGCTGGATGCCGAAGCCAACACCGGCATCTGGCTTACCGAGAGCAAGGCCATGGTGCCCACCGCAGCGGTGAGCGGCCTGTATTTCTCCCACCCGGATTCCCGCTATTTTGCCGTGGGCAGGATCGACAAGGATCAACTCCTCGATTACGCCCGGCGCAAGGGCATGGAACCTGGGGTACTGGAAAGATGGCTGGGGCAGAACCTGGCCTATGAGCCGGAAGACTGATGGCGGAACAGGATCCGAAAATCCTTCAGCAACAGGCGCGGGATTTCCGTGACAGCTTCCAGAGCGTGCTTCTGGCCACCAGCTCGGCGGATGGCGAAGCGGATATCAGCTACGCCCCCTGCGTGCTGGATGCCTCCGAATCCATTTGCGTCTATGTCAGCCAGTTGGCCCGGCATACGCGCAATCTGCTCCAGCGCCCCAGCGCCAGCCTGATGTTCATCGCCTCAGAGCAGGACAGCCGCAACCTGTTCGCCCGCCAGCGTCTGATTCTCCAGTGCCGGGCGGAGCAGGTGAGCGAAGCGGAAGCCGAGCCGGTTCTGCAGCAGATGGAAGCACAACTGGGCAACACCATCGGCCTGTTGCGATCCTTGCCGGATTTCCTGCTGTTTCGTTTTCATGTCGAAAGCGGCAGCTATATCAAGGGGTTTGGCCAGGCATGGTCTCTCGAAGGCAATGATCTTCGGGTGCTGGAGTTACGCAAAAGTTAGCTGGAGACGCTCAATCCCGCAGTTTTGGCATCGGCCAGGATGCTGTCCAGCATGGCGCGCAACTCATCGATCTCCTTGCGCGGCAGATTGCGGCCGAAATCGCGTATCTGGTTGGACAGTTCCACGTTCTCCAGGACACGGGCAATCACCGGGTACAGCTTTGCACAAATGGCATCCAACTCCAGCGCCGCCATCACTCCCGGTGAATCCAGGTACGCCTTTGCCTGAGGAACGAATTGATCGAACAATACCTGAGGATCTTCGAGCAACATGGTTTTTCCTGTCAGTCAAGGTCTGGAATCGCGCTACAGGGCATCTCGAATAATCGAGGTGCCCGAGTGGAACAGGGATGTCCCACCATTTTCAATCACCACAAGTGATTGAAAATGTGAGCAAAGAGGAAATCGCATTTTCTCTTTGCGACGAGAAAAATTCCATGGAAGGAATTTTTCGAGGTCCTCTATATTAGTCGAACCGGATCAAACCGCCAAGCCAGCAAAAATGCTATGGTTTGTGCGTATTTTCAGTAACCAACAAATCAAAGGCAGAGGAAAAGCATAACAAATGAGCAAGGAGCAAAAGCCCGCGACAGATCAGTCCATCATCAAGGACGCCACCCTGCTGCAACTGCAAAAAAGCAACGCCCTGGAACAGCAACTCAAGGCCATCCGCAGCAATTCCGAAGCCATGGAAACCCGTCTGCTGGACATGCAGCGGGAACTGCGACGGATGCGCAGAAACATCCGCATCTTCTGGCTTGCGGAATTGCTCGGCCCCATGCTCGCCATCGGCCTGATACTGGGGGGCGCCTGGTTTGCTCTCAAATATGTGGAACAGCATTACCTGGAGGGTGAGTCCCTGATCGACAAGGTACTGATGAAAGACAGCAGTCCCGCGAACCCAGGGACTTCTCCCGGGTCATGACCGGAACGGCCCGGCAGCGGTGGCGGAACTTCCGGATTCTCAGCGCTGATGACGATTCTTGCCTGATACAGGCGCTAACCCTGCTGGGAGAACAACAAGCGCTCTGGGTGAGCGACAGCCCGCCAAAAAATACGCGGGCGATATCGCCATCCAAGGTGGCGGAATATCTGGGACAGGACATCGAGCATCTGGTCTTCGATGCCCGTCAGGCACTGAATCCGGATGCCCTGGCCATTGCCGCGGGGCTGGTACGGGGCGGCGGATACTTCCTGCTCCTCACCCCGGAGCTTTCCCGCTGGGGGCAACAGCCACACAGTCTGTTCCTGCAACGCATGGCGCGCTTGTGCCAGACCCATTCCCCGCCACCATCCGACCCCGTTCCCTGCAACCCAGATGCAGCCCTCACCACCGGGCAGGAACAGGTGATTGAGGCCCTGCGCCGGGTAGCCAGGGGACATCGCAACCGGCCCCTGGTAGTGATTGCCGACCGGGGCCGGGGCAAGTCCTCGGCCTTCGGCATTGGCGCGGCCAGACTGCTGGCCGAAGGACTGGATCAGATCCTGGTTACCGCGCCCCGCAGGAACGCAGTCGACACCCTGTTCCGCGAAGCCGCCCGGGAACTGGACATCACAGGGCAACCACAGGAAAAAACGCAGCCAAGCGAGACCCGGATTCGGTTCATCCCCCCCGATGAACTGCTGCAACAACTGCCCGCCACCTCCTTGCTGCTGGTGGACGAAGCGGCCGGCATTCCCCTGCCCATGCTGGAAAAAATTCTGACCCATTACCGGCGGGTCGCCTTTGCCACCACGGTTCACGGCTATGAAGGCAGTGGCCGGGGGTTCAGCCTGCGCTTCGGCAAAACACTGGATGAATATTGCCCCCAGTGGAAACGGCTGACCCTTAGCGAGCCGGTGCGCTGGGCCGCCGGGGATCCACTGGAAGCGTTCATCTTCGAAGCCCTGCTTCTCGATGCAGAGCCAGCCCGGGTGACCCGGCAGGAGTCTCTTTCCGATCTGGAAATCAGGCCGCTGGCGCGGGAAAGCCTGGCGCGAAATCCCACCCTTCTGCAGCAGCTTTTCGGTCTGCTGGTGGACGCCCATTACCGCACCACGCCAACCGACCTGAAACACCTGCTGGATGCCCCTGATCTTTCCATTCACTGTGCCCGGCTCAACGGCGATGTCGTTGCCGCCCTGCTGGTGGCCACGGAAGGTGCGCTCCCGGAGTCCTTGCACCGGGAAGTGATTTGCGCGCAGCGGCGTCCCCGCGGCCAGCTGCTTCCCACGATACTGGCCAGCCACTGTGGTTTTCCCCAGGGGTTGAGCCTGAACTGGGAACGCATACTGCGGATTGCGGTGCATCCCGCGCTTCAGGGACAGGGCATAGGCAGCCGGATGCTGGACTATCTGGCCTCGGGCGCCAGAGACAGAAACGTGGATCTGCTGGGCAGCAGTTTTGGCGCCACGCCAGCGCTCCTGGATTTCTGGCGGCGGGGCGGCTATGTTCCGGTACGCCTCGGGCAAAGGCGCGAAGCCAGCAGTGGCGCCCATGCAGTAACCATGCTGCGCGGCATCAGTCCGGCGGGCGAGGCGCTTCAGTCCCAGGCGCAAGCGGCCTTTCAGGAGCTGTTCCCTGTGCAACTGGCCGAGCCTTTCCGGCAACTGCCGCATGCCTTGATTCAGCGCCTGCTGACGCAACAACCCCGCTCCCTGCTACGGCACAGGGACAGAGAGATTCTCCAGGCCTTTGCCGCCGGACAGCGCCAGTATCTGGATGCCCTGGGAGCGCTGCGCCGGCTGGCCCGCTGCGAAACCTCCAATGCCTTGCTGACGATCAAGGTTCTGCAGGGACGCAACTGGCGGGAAAGCACCCAGGCAAGCGGTCTGTCAGGCAAGAAAGCCGCCCTGAGAGCACTGCGCGCCAGCGTTGCTGCCTGGCTGAAAAATCATCCAGATGAACAAAGTGCTGCCGATATTTCAGAATGCCCGAAAAGCGGATAAATCCTCAACGGCCAAGATGGCAATTTTGACATTTCTCAAAGCCAAGCCCGGCCAATAAGAGTGTAATTTTCCCTTCGAGGACAATCTGGAAGCAAATCATGTCAGAACGACATCCGGTAATGGCGCCCGAGGATATTCCCGATATCGCCGTAGGTTCCATGAACGATACCCATCACGAGGAAGTAGCTCTGGTCAATGCCCTGGGCAGGCTGCTGTTGCAGGCCAGGGAAGGCAATCCGGACAAGGAGGCCATCGGCAAGGCCCTGGACGACTGGATCAGGCACACGGAATCCCACTTCGAGCGGGAAAACCGTCTCATGCAGGAATACGGTTTCCCTCCCTTTCCGGTGCATGCCGGAGAGCACAGCAACGCCCTGGAGAATCTTCATCGGCTCCAGCAAAACTGGCATTCCGACCAGGATCTGGATGCTCTCGGCGGCTATGTGTTCAACACCTGGCCCCAGTGGTTCCAGATGCATGTAAACAGCATGGACAATGTCACTGCGCAGTTTCTGTCCAACTTCGTGGACTGATGCCCGAAGGGCCGGAGATTCGTCGCGCCAGAGACAGGCTCGCGGCCGCCATCGAAGGGCGCACCGTCCAGCGGGTCGATCTTCTGCTACCCGCCCTGAAAAGCTGGAACGGAAAATTCGATGGCTGCAAGGTAGAAAGCATCCGCTCCCGGGGAAAAGCCATGCTGACCCGCTTCAGCAATGGCCTGAGCATCTACAGTCACAATCAGCTGTATGGCCGATGGCTGGTCACTGACGCCGGGCAACTGCCACATACCCGCCGCCAGCTGCGCCTGGCCATTCACTGCGAACACCATTCGGCCCTGCTCTACAGCGCCTCGGATATTGAGGTCTGGCCCACGGAACAGCTGGATCAGCACCCTTTTCTGCAAAAACTGGGGCCGGATGTGCTGGAACCCAGCACCAGCAGCGCCCTGATACGGGAACGCCTGCGGGAAAAGCGTTTCATTGGCCGCAGCCTGGGCGCATTGCTCACCGACCAGTCCTTCGTGGCCGGACTGGGCAATTATCTTCGCTGTGAAATTTTGCATTGCGCCGGCCAGCATCCCGTCCGGCGCCCCCGGGATCTGCCGGATGATGAACTGAAGCAGCTGGCGCAACAGATACTGGCTCTGCCGCGCCAGTCCTACCATAGCGGCGGGGTCACCAATGATCTGCAACGGGCCGCCAGGCTCATGGACCAGGCCGGCAGCTTCGAGGCCGCCCGGTTTCATGTATTCCGCCGGGCGGGACTGCCCTGCTATCGGTGCGGCACGGCCATCGTCCAGATCCGCCAGGGCGGCCAGGGCTGCTACCTGTGCCCAACCTGCCAGCCTCAGTACTGACCGGGCATCAACCGGGCAGATCCTGGCTGCAAGTCCGCATAAGCCCCCAGCACAAAGGCAATCTCTTCCAGGGTTGGATATTCCGCCTCCCATGGCTCGGCAAACACGCCCCGGCAGGTCATGCGCAGCACATCCGGCTGTTTGTCCGAATGCAACCAGAAATGATAGCCGAGGAAAATGTCCGCCGGGCTGGTATCCACCGCCGCATTCGCCAGGCGCAGGGAAACCAGCTGAACCGGTCGCCAGGAAGCCACTTCTTCACGCAAAGGCTGGATGCGGTTTATGACAAAAGTATCCGGCTCGATGGTGCGCACCTGAGAACTCAGCTGGCGCACTTCCAGATTGCAGGCGGGTTTGTATTGATTGAAGCCCAGGGAAGGCAGCATCTGGCCATCCTGCAGAAACACCCGGGTATTGTCCGCCGACACGGTGAGCGGCTTTTTCAGCACCAGTCGCCAGCCGCTGTCCTGAGCGGTGTAGTCGGGCAGCCAACTGCTACAGCCACCCAGAGCCACCAGCAGGCCGGCGAAGAACAGACGTATCATTTGCGTATGCCTTCAATGGACAGATAGACATGGATCTCTTCGGCGGCAGGACCGAGAATCTTTGCTTCTTTCATTTTCCAGTCTGACAGCTTGAGTACGGTTCGTCCTTCAAAACCGCGCCGGTAACCTCCCCAGGGATCCGGGCCATTACCAACATCTGTAACATCGATGCTGATGTTGCGGGTAATCCCGCGCAAGGTCAGATCACCCTTCAGCACCGCCTTGCCATTCCCACGATCCTCCCAGGAAGTGCTCATGAAGGATGCTTGCGGATAGTTTTTCACATCGAAGAATCTTGCACTGCGCAGATGCTTGTCCCGTTCCGCATGATTGCTGTCCAGACTGGCGATATCGATGTTCACCTGCACATGGTTTTTTTCCGGGTTGCCGGCATCGTAGCTGAAATCCCCCTTGAAGCGATTGAAGCGCCCCAACAGCCAGCTGTAGCCCAGATGCTTGATCTTGAACTCAATGAAAGCATGCATGCCTTTGGTGTCAATTTCGTAGTCCACTGCTGCCGCCACCGTTGCCAGCGAAAGGGACGCTGCGCAAAGCAGCATGGCGATGATGGTCTTTTTCATTTCACTCTCCTCTTGATTGGATCCCCAACATGCGAATCAGGGTAGCATCCCCATCCACAAAATGATGCTTCAACGCCGCGCCGGCATGCAATACCAGCATCGCAGTCAGCAACCAGGTGAGAAACCAGTGCACCCTGCCGGCGCGATCCTCGAGATTGTCCACTCCCGAAACCAGGGCCGGCAACTCGACTCCACCATAGAGAAGCAAATCATGACCATCCGCGGTACTGATCAGATAACCGCTGATCACAATCGCGAACATCACGACATAGAACATCCTGTGCATGAGCAAGGCCAGAACCCGTTCCCGAGGCACAGCATGCATGGCCGGCAAGGGATTGCTCCAGCGCCACAGCAAACGCAGACACAGCAGCAGGGCAAACAACACGCCAAGGTTGCGGTGCAGGTCGGGAATTCGCTGGTACAGGGGATGATAGTAGTCCAGGGTCATCATGTATTTTCCCAGAACAAACAGAAGCGTGGCGAGCAACGCCATTCCCCAGTGCAACAAAATACTGGGCAGCCCCCAGGACCGGGCATCATTTCTCCATTTCATGCCGCCATCTTCTCCTTTTCACTGTGCAATCTGTTCTAGCCCGGAAACCACATTTCAAGCTTAGCAGAAAGCGGGAAAAGCACGGCTTCCACCTTGGCCTCAACCGCCACGGATCAGTTCATCCATTCTCGCTTTGGCATCGTCCCAAACCTGTCCCCGGTTGCCCCCTTCCGCCATGAGCTCCATGAGCGCATAGGCCAGACGGCGGCCATTCTCGTCCAGATCGCGCAACTTGGTGAGTTTGAACAGACAGCCCGCCGCTTCGTATTCCAGGGTATTCACCAGCGCATACAGAACCAGGGAAGTGGCGGAATGAGGCGCCTGCCGCACCTGTTCCAGCACCTTGTCCAGCACAGAAGTTGACATATTTGCTCCTTATCGCCATGCTCAGGGGTAAGGGAAGCTCTGATTAAATCATGAACTCGCATCTTGCGCCCAAAACGCCCCGATACAGCGTGGCCTACAGGGATGTAGGTCAGGGGCGTTAGCAGGAGCGGTAGCTTTGCAAATTTTCGCAATAGCTGGCTACAAGGTGAATTGCGCTTGCGCAAGAGAGAGTGCCCTGGGGCATTACGCGCGATCTGCTTCGCTCAGATTTAATCAGAGGCTCCCAAGACTCTCCGGGCAGACACTGTACCGGAAAAACTCGCGCGCAGACATCGGTTTTGCGCACACAATAATCAAGGCTATTGCTCAGGAAGAGTTGGCGAACCGGTTCGGTCGCAATAACTCGTCCCGAACCCGCGCAACAACGGGTTCAGCGCATAATAACTATGGAGGATTGCTTATGAGCACACAAAAGCCCCTGTTGATTTCCATTGGCCTGCTGCTTTGCGGCGCCAGCCTGGCGGTATCCGCCCCGCAGCAGAACCCGGATTTTCGACTGCTGAGCGCGGAAGAAGCATCGGCATTGAAAAAGAAACTGGGCAGCGTGGAAGGCGCTGAACGGGAAGCCTTGCGCCAGGCGGAATACGAAAAGCTCAAACAACGGGCGCTGGAAGCAGGATATAGCGTACCCCCCCTGGCCTCCGCCAAGGAAGCTGCCGTCGATCCGGTACGCTCGGCTCCCATTCCGCCCATTCCCGTAACCCCGGCCACGCCCCCGACGGAACCGGCAACGCCAGCACCCCCTCCCGCTCCGGCAGCAGAACCAGAACCGTCCCCGCCACCAGCCCCGACAACCGCTCCCGCGCCCAAGGCGGAGGCAGGAACAGAGGCCGGCATCGTACCCGCACAAGCGGCATCAACGTCAGAAAAATCTGCCGCCGCACCGGAAAAACCCGCGGTCAGTGCGGAATCCGGGACAGCTTCCGTACAACCGGCCCGGGAGCTTCCTTCCATCCAGCCGCCTGCACCTGCATATGCCAACCCCTACCAGAGCATTCGTCAATCGCATGAAGAACTGCTCAAATCCATGCAAGCCCGCCGCGACGCCTTGCGCGAAAAGATGCGTGCCAGACGCGCGGAACTGGACAAGCAGCTAATGGCGGATCGACAGGCCCGGCAGAAGCAGCAAGACGAAGAAATCAAGGCCCGGCGTGAAGAGATGGATGCCCGACGCAAAGCCATGGAGGCCCGCATCAACAGCGCCATAAATGGCATTGGCCGGCCACCGGTTGCCGCGCCCTATTATCCGGTGTATCCGCCCTACGGCCCCTATGCCCCGTATGGATATCCGGCAAAACCCGCCTATCCGGTTCGTTAACCAAAATGTCACCCTGCTATTAACTCGGCAACAATCCATGTCGTATTCAGGGCTTCAAGAAAAGGTCAGATCACGGCTTGCCCGGGCGCATCCGATCCGCCCGGGCTTCATCGTTTTTTTCATTGCCTCGGGTTTCCAGTTGCCGCGCCTGGTGCCGGTTCAGGTTTTTCCAGGGCAGCGGAAAAAGTCCAGGCACCCTGCTTTTGTATTCGGCATAGACATTCCCGTGGTAAGCGAGGAGTTTGCGCTCCTCCAGAAGTGAACCAATGATGAAATACAGCGTCATCATCACCGACGACAACAACATGGGCGCAGTCATGTCCCGGGTCCAGATGAGGATAATGCCAAGAAAATACCAGGGATGTCGGACATGGCGATGCAGAGGGGATACACGAAAGCGCTCCTGATCCTCAACCCGTTGCTCTTGCTCGCGCAACTGACGCAAACCAAGGAACTCCGCGCCATCATAGTGACGCAGAGAATACAAAAACCCGGCCACTGCGGCCAGGGCCAGGCCATTCCCCAGCCACCACCATATCCCTTTCCAGGCAAACACTGTTTCACCTCCCAGTCGCCAGGTCAGCCACAGGGGAACCACCAGCAATACCGTGGCAACCAGGTTGAAGAACAAGCGATACCAGGGCATCAACCCTGGCCAGTTGCGCGCAACCCGGTATTTCACCGACAGGGAAGCCAGGAAGGAATGGATAAAGAAATAGGCCAGCCAGGAAACAGCCAGCCACCAAAGCCCGGTGGTCATTACAGGATGTCGCTCATCAATTTTCGAATACGCCTGACATAATGCCTGGTGGCGCCCGGAACATGAGCCTGAACCTGCTCCCAGGTCATGACATTTTCATTCTTCTTCGCGCTCCTGTTATACGCCTTGCGCACCCGGCGAAACCCGGCATTGTAGCTGCCAAGAGCAAAAAACAGCCGTTCCCGATTGTCCGTTTCCAGAAATATCCATTTGTCATACAGATAACGGTCGTAGTAAATGCCTGCGGCGATATTCCATTTGGGATCATCCAGGCTCTCAAGAGAAGCGTTTTTCTTGCGAATGTAATCAAAGGTCTTCGGCATGATCTGCATGATGCCGACCGCTCCCACCTTGCTGCGGGCCTCGGGATTCAATCCCGATTCGGCAATTCCCTGAGCCTTGAACCAGCGCCAGTTCACGAGAGGACCGAAATAATGTTTACTGTTCTTGCGGAAATAGTGATCGTACTTGTCCGTCCAGTGCTTGTGATCGACATGCTTGAATCCTCCCGCCCAGGCAAGGGCCGGAAGCATCAGTAGCAACCATGGCCGGGACGGCAGGCGCATTCAGTTGAGACCCAGGCCGATGACCAGGCCCATGGCGGTGCCTATCCCGATGAACATGCCCATGATCATCAGCCCCACTGCCTGATTGCCCTGCGCCAGCTGCTCGGGAATGCTGAAATTCACGATATGACTGAACACCTTGCAGCCCAGCCACATGAACAGCAGGGTAAGCATGCCCCCCATGCAGGCGTACAAAACATTGAGAACCACCGGATCCAGAGATGAAGTCATAGCGAAAACCTTTGACAATAGACTTCATGAATTAAGCATTGCCGGAGCCATGATGTCAACGGCCACGACGCCATCGACGGGGTGAATCAGGCCACAATGCCCACAACCGGGTTATTTCCCCTGCAGATATTCCTCATCACTGAAGGTTCCGACCCACTGGGGTTTGAAACCCACCAGCATGGCGATGATCCAGCCATTGAGCATGCACTCGGGAAAGAACATCATGGGCGTCACGTTCAGGAAATTGTGTTTCAGATCCCACCAGGAATAAACGTCCAGAAGCACCAGCCCGCTGGTGATCAGGCTGGCCATAACAACGAATACCAGCCCGCCGGCCAGAAACGCATTCACCAGCACATAGACGAAGAAATGCTTGGGCACATAGACCCGGACTATGCCAAGAACGACCTGGGTGATGGATGCCGGCATGAGCACGCTCAAAACCACGGAAGGAAACCAGCCTCCCCAATCGTTCAAGCCGGCCAGCATGATGCCCGCCAGAGCCAGACTCCCGGCCACCATCGCCAGAGACCAGCCAAACATCAGGGTAACGATGACCATGCCGGAAAGGTGCCAATAGAAGCCCGGGAGCAGTTCCACGCGCAGGTTCCACAGAAAAAACAGGAACACCACCGCGCCAAAGAACACATGCTGCTGGCTCTTTTCCTTCAGACGCTGCCAGTTGGCCCAGCGCAGGGCGTACCACAGGGCGAAGAAAAACAAACCGGCAAACAACACTTGCCAGAAAGGATGGAATAAACTACCGGACAACTCCATGCCACTCAACCTGTACCATTATGGACTACCGACCACTGGGAAATACCGACATCCGCGTCAGCGCACTCTGCCTGGGCACCATGACCTGGGGAGAACAGAACACGCGGAAAGAGGCACACGCACAGCTCGACTACGCTCTCGACCAGGGCATCAATTTTCTGGACACCGCCGAGATGTATCCGGTTCCCGCCAGGGCAGAAACCCAGGGAGCCACGGAATCCATCATTGGCGACTGGCTCAAAAAACGCCGTTGCCGCGACAGGGTGATCATCGCCAGCAAGGTAGCCGGACCGGGCCGTGACTGGCTGACCCATTTTCGCGGCGGCAACAACCGCCTGGACCGCAGCAATATTGAAAGCGCAGTGGAAGAAAGTTTACGCCGCCTGCAAACGGATTACATTGATTATTACCAACTGCATTGGCCCGACCGGAAAACCAATTTCTTCGGCAAACTGGGATATCCCTGGCCGGAACAGGACGACAGCATCCCCCTGGAAGAAACCCTGGAGGTTCTGGCAGACCTGGTAGCCGCGGGCAAGGTGCGGCAAGTGGGCGTCTCCAATGAAACCCCCTGGGGGGCCATGCGCTACCTGTGCCTGGCCGAGAGCAAAAACCTGCCACGCATTCAGGCTATCCAAAACCCCTACAATCTGCTCAATCGGAGCTTTGAAGTAGGTCTGGCAGAAATCTCCCATCGGGAGAAGCTGGGGCTGCTGGCCTATTCGCCTCTGGGATTTGGCGTACTCAGCGGAAAATATCTGGATGATCGGCGCCCTGCCGGCGCCCGACTGACCCTGTACCCCGACTACAGCCGGTATTCCGGCCCCCAGGCCAGGGCTGCCACCCGGGCCTATGTGGAACTGGCCCGCGAGCATGGGCTGGATCCCGCTCAGATGGCGCTGGCCTTTGTCACCAGCCGGCCTTTCGTCACCAGCAATATCATTGGCGCCACCAGCCTGGAGCAGTTGCGCAGCAACATCGCCAGTCAGGAACTGGAGCTTTCAGCAGAACTGCTGCACGCCGTGGAGCAGATTCACCGCCGCTATACCAACCCCGCGCCCTGACCCGCGACCCGCAGAAACTCCCTTGCTTCTTCCGCCTCCAGCGCCCGGGCATAGTAGTAACCCTGGGCCTGATCACAATGCTCCCGGCGGAGCATTTCTTCCTGTTCCTTGCTTTCCACGCCTTCGGCGATGATCTGCAGGTTCAGTGTCTTGCCCAGGGCAATGATGGCGCGAACGATGGCCACGTCGTTCTCATCCGCCGGCACGCCCATGATGAAGGATCGGTCGATCTTCAGCTTGGACAGGGGCAGCTGCTTGAGATAGGCCAGTGAAGAATATCCGGTACCAAAATCATCCACGGCCAGGGAAACACCCAGTCCGCGCAATTCAGTCATTACCGAAATCGCCTGCTGGGTGTGACTCATAATGAAGCTTTCGGTCAGCTCCAGTTCCAGCCAGCGGGTCTCAAAACCGGTTTTCCTCACGACATCGCGCACCACATCCAGCAATCCGTAGCCACGCAGCTGCAACGCGGATATGTTCACCGAGACCAGACCGGTATCCATACCTTCCTTGCGCCACTGGGCAAACTGTCGGCAGGCAGTGCGTAACACCCATTCACCGAGAGGCAGGATCAAGCCGGTATCCTCGGCCAGGGGAATGAACTGGCTGGGCGGAATCTGCCCATGCTCGGGATGATGCCAGCGCGCCAGCGCCTCGAACCCCACGACCCTGCCGGTATTCAGGCAGATCTGGGGTTGATAACAGACGGTGAACTGATTTTCACGCAGCGCCTTGCGCATGTCGGCTTCCATCTTGCTGCGCTCGATGGCGGTGCGCGTCATTTCCTCAACATAATACTGGAAGGTGCTGCGCCCGGCTTCCTTGGCCTTGAACATGGCGGTATCGGCATTTCGCAGCAAGGTATGGGCATCATGACCATCCTGTGGGTAAATACTGATACCGATACTGATGTTGATATTGAATTGAACCTGCTGAACGATCAAGGGCTCGCGCAAGGCTTCGCGCAACCGCTTCACGCAATGCATGGTGCTCTCGGGCTCCTTCAGGGTTTCCATTACCACCGCAAATTCATCCCCGCCGAGACGGGCGATGGTGTCCTGTTCACGCACTGCGGTACGCAGGCGCCGGGTGACCTCCTTGAGTACTTCGTCGCCCACGCCATGACCAAAACTGTCATTGATCTGCTTGAACTGGTCCAAGTCTATGTACAGTACCGCAAGCAGTTCGCCACTGCGGCTGACTCTGCGCAATGCCTGTTTGAGACGATCAAAAAACAGTTTGCGGTTCGGCAGGCCAGTGAGCAGATCATGATTGGCCAGATGCTCCAGACTACGGGCCTTCTCTTCCAGCTCCAGCGTCTTGCGCTGCACCAGCGCACGAAAAAGGAACACCAGCGCCAGCAGCGCCAGTGCGGCGATACCCGCCAGCCCCAGCAGCCATTGGATCCATGTGGGTATCCTTTGCGCCTCTTCCGTGGGACTGAACCAGTCATGCATGGCCCGATAGTAGAAAGAACGTGGATCATTCTTCCATTGCCGGACATGAGTATCCAGCACATCCAGCAGCTTCTCTTTCCCCGGAGCAGCGGCAAACATCAGCAGGGAAGGCTTGACCAGTATGGGCGTCGGCTCCAGGCCGAATTCATCGGCATGACGACGGCCAAAATAGGTATTCACCAGTCCCGCATCCACCCAGCCAACACGAATCAGGCGAAACACCTCATTGAAATTGCTGACCTCATGAAAAGTCGCCTGAACTCCCAGCTTTTCCAGCTTTTCCGCCAGGGCCCGATACTGAATACTGCCCTTGACCACGGCCAGGCTCTTGCCCTGCAACTCCTTGACGCTGGGCAGGTGCACGCCTTCACGCACATACACCGCAGACCAGCTGGAAAGCACCACTTCCTTGCTCAGAGGAAAGAGCCGGGCGCGCTGCACAGAATAGGCCACGTCCGGCATCAGATCGATTTCGCCCTGCTGCAGTTGTCGCAGGCAGTTTTCCCATTCGCAGGAATGATAGTTCAGGGTCCAATCTTCCTGCTCTGCAATGCGCTTCAGAAGTTGCGGAAAAAAGCCGTCCGGCTGTCCTTTTTCATCGAGGAAAATCTTTGGCTCATTGGGATAGATGCCGACATTTACCACGGTTTTCGCCGTTGCAAGTGTCATCTGGCCGCACAAGACCATCAGCACACAACCGCGCAAAACCAACCAAAACATGAATACTCCTGGTCTTCCCGACCCTTGGGCGTCGCGTGCGCCCCCCTTTGCGAACAGCACCATCCCCTGCCGGGAAAAATGCCAAACGCTTCGCATTTTATCCCAAACTCGTCCCCATTCCGCAAAAAACCCAAAAAAATACCGGAAAGTATGGAACTGGCGTTTCCCGTTATAATGCTCTTCCCTGACTTCTGCAAGCCGACGCCCTTATTCCATCATGCAACGCAAAGCTGTAGCCCTGATCTCCGGAGGCCTGGATTCCCTGCTGGCTGTGCGCGTCCTGCAGGAACAGGGCATCCATGTGGAGGGCATCAATTTCTTTACCGGATTCTGCGTAGAGGGACACACCCACGCCATCCGCAAGAAAGACCAGAAAAAGCCCAAGCGCAACAACGCTCTGTGGTGCGCGGAGCAACTTGGCATAAAACTCCACATCATCGACATCGTGGAAGAGTACAAGGATGTCGTCTTCAACCCGAAATACGGCTATGGCGCCAACCTCAACCCCTGCCTGGACTGCAAGATCTTCATGGTGAAGAAGGCCAGGGAGTGGATGGAAGCTCACGATTTCGATTTCATCATTACCGGCGAAGTGGTGGGGCAGCGGCCCAAATCCCAGCGCAAGGACACCATGCCGGTGGTGCAGAAGGATTCCGGCATCGAAGACCGGCTGCTGCGCCCCCTGTGCGCGAAAAACCTGCCGCAAACCCTGCCGGAGCGCGAAGGCTGGGTGGACAGGGAAAAGCTTTACGATTTTTCCGGCCGCAGCCGCAAGCCACAAATGGCGCTGGCGAGGAAATTCGGTTTCGAAGACTACGCCCAGCCCGCCGGCGGCTGCTGCTTTCTCACAGACGCGCAGTATTCCGTCAAACTGCAGGATCTGTGGAAGGCGCGCGGCAACAAGCAATATGAAATGGATGACATCATGCTGCTCAAGGTCGGGCGCCATATCCGGCCGGAGCCCGGTTACAAGCTCATCATTTCCCGGGAAGAAGGAGAAGGCAAATTCCTGCAGGGGTACCGCAAGCAGTACCCCAGTCTCAAGACCACCAGCCACGCCGGCCCCCTCTGCCTCATCGACGGAGACTTTGCCGAAGAACAGATCGAACAGGCGGCGCGCATCGTGGCCCGCTACAGTCAGGGCAAGAATGCAGACACAGTGGAACTGGAATACCGTGACACGGATGGCAATACGCGCAACATCCAGGTAGCGCCCCTGCCACCCCACGAACTGAACAAGGAATGGATCGTATGAGCCGCATCAGCCTGGACTGCCGCCGGTTGCTTTGTCCCATGCCCGTGATCCGGGTCCAGGACAGAATCACCGAACTGCAACCCGGTGATGAACTGGAAGCGGTATGCACGGATCCCGGTGTGATGCAGGATATTCCCGCCTGGTGCCGGATCAATGGCCATCAGGTGCTGGAACAGAAGATCGTCAACGACGAGTACATTCTTCTCATCCGCGTGCAGGGAGACTGAGCGATGAGCGAGACGCCACAAATCGGCTCCCAGGAACACCGGGATCTGCGCAAACAGGAATCCGGCCGGGTGGCCATTGTCGGCGCCATCGTCAACCTCATCCTCAGCGCGGTGAAGGTCATGGTCGGCATCCTGGGCAACTCCCAGGCGCTGATTATCGACGGCATACATTCCCTGTCCGACCTGATGACCGACATTCTGGTGCTGGCGGCCTCCCATCACGCCTCCCATGGGCCGGATGCAAACCATCCCTACGGTCATGGCCGCTTCGAAACCGCCGCCACCCTGGCCCTGGGCGCGTTCCTGGTGCTGGTGGCCGGGGGCATCATGTGGGACTCCATCGAACGCCTTACCCATGCTGCAGACGCAGTTACACCAAAGCCAATCGCGCTGTATGCCGCCCTGTTTTCCATTCTCACCAATGAAGCGCTCTACTGGTACACCCTGATCGTTGCCCGGCGCATCAATTCCGATCTGCTGCGCGCCAATGCCTGGCATCATCGCTCGGATGCCATCTCTTCCATCGTGGTGCTGGTGGGCGTGGCCGGCGCCATGCTGGGGCATGGCTGGCTGGATCTGGCGGCGGCCCTCATCGTCGGCGCCATGGTGGCCAAGATCGGCTGGGATCTGGGCTGGGGCGCCATGCGCGAACTGGTGGACGAATCCCTGGAGGAAGACAAGGTAGAGCAAATCCGCCACATCATCACCGGCATCCCCGGCGTGCGCTCCCTGCATATGCTGCGCACCCGGCGCCAGGGGCATGAGGCCATGGCGGACGTGCATGTACAGGTGGATCCGATGATTTCCGTGTCCGAAGGACATATGGTCGCCATTGCCGTGGAGGAACAGATCAAGGCGGGCATTGAAGAAATCTCCGATGTCACCGTGCATATCGATCCGGAAGATGACGAAACCATGCCCACCTGCAAGGGTCTCCCCCTGCGCGACGAAGCGGAACGGATCCTTGGCGAAGCCTGGAAACCCCTGGACTGCCTGGGCCGGCAGGAACGAATTCTGTTCCATTACCTGGGTGGCAAAATCGACCTGGAAGTGTTCTTCCCCCTGGACTGCTACGATAGCCGGGAGAACGCCGTGAATCTGCAGCAGGCCATGCAGAAATCACTCCGGAAACATCCTGATTTCGGCGAAGTACGCGTATATTTTGGCGGCGTCTCGCACCTGGAAAGGGCATAAGCGCGATTTTCGCACCGTTCTGGTGCAAGCCAGACAGGAATTGTCCAGGCAGGGTTCTCACGTCAATTCATAAATTTTCTTATATGCATCACTCAAGTATTTCTCCTTGACCTGTGCCCCTTCATGGTGGCATGGTTCATGCACTAAAAATCGAGACTTGAGACCGGGCCGCGTAAGGGTCATGCTTTTCCGCGCGGCCAGCTTTTATTTTCTTAATAACCATACTGGAGGGACAAATGTCCGCAAAAGACGTCCTCAAACTGATCAAGGACAACGACGCCAAGTTCGTTGATTTACGTTTCACCGATACCCGCGGCAAGGAGCAACATGTTTCCCTGCCCGTCAGCGAAATCGATGAAGACATATTTACCGAAGGCAAGATGTTCGACGGCTCGTCCATCGCCGGCTGGAAAGGCATCAATGAATCGGACATGATCCTCATGCCGGATCCCGACACCGCCATTGTCGATCCCTTTGCGGACGAAACCATGGTCAACATTCGTTGCGACATTCTCGAGCCCTCCACCATGGAAGGCTACGAGCGCGATCCCCGCTCCGTGGCCAAGCGCGCCGAAGCCTATCTGAAATCCACCGGCATCGCCGACACCGCCTATTTCGGTCCCGAACCCGAGTTTTTCGTTCTGGACGACGCCCGCTGGGGCGCGGACATGTCCGGCGCCTTCTACAAGGTCGATTCCGAAGAAGCCGAGTGGAACTCCGAGCGCGTCTATGAAGACGGCAACATCGGCCACCGCCCCGGTCTGAAAGGCGGCTACTTCCCCGTACCGCCGGTCGATTCCCTGCACGACCTGCGTTCCGCCATGTGCCTGGCCCTGGAGGAAATGGGCGTGCCTGTGGAAGTACATCACCACGAAGTGGCCACCGGCGGCCAGTGCGAGATCGGCACCAAGTTCGATACCCTGGTAAAACGCGCCGACTGGAACCAGATCATGAAGTACGTGATCCAGAACGTGGGGCACGCCTACGGCAAGACGGTTACCTTCATGCCCAAGCCCCTGGTGGGCGACAACGGTTCCGGCATGCATGTGCATCAGTCCCTGGCCAAAGACGGCGAAAACATCTTTGCCGGCGACCAGTACGGCGGCCTGTCCGAGACTGCCCTGTACTACATCGGCGGCATCATCAAGCACGCTCGCGCCCTGAACGCCTTTACCAACGCCTCCACCAACAGCTACAAGCGCCTGGTGCCTGGCTTCGAAGCGCCGGTAATGCTCGCCTACTCCGCCCGCAACCGCTCCGCTTCCATTCGTATTCCCTGGGTTTCCAACCCCAAGGGGCGTCGTATCGAAGTGCGCTTCCCTGATCCTACCGCCAACCCCTATCTGGCCTTCTCCGCCATGATGATGGCCGGTCTGGACGGCATCCAGAACAAGATCCATCCCGGCGATGCCATGGACAAGGATCTGTACGACCTGCCCGCGGAAGAAGCGGCCGCCATCCCCACCGTCTGCCACAGCCTGGATCAGGCCCTGGAAGCCCTGGACGCGGATCGTGAATTCCTTACCGCTGGCGGCGTGTTCACCGATGACCTCATCGAAGGCTATATCGAACTGAAGATGGAAGAAGTCACGCGTCTGCGCATGACCACCCATCCTGTAGAATTCGATATGTATTACAGCCTGTAACCCTGCCGCGGCGGAATTTTTCCGCTTCAGCACCGCAGAAAACCCCGGATCAGTCCGGGGTTTTTCTTGCCCTCGGCAATGCCAACCGTCGTACTGCCTCCCGTGGAAACTCCGCAACAATCCCTTTTCCTTGTTTTGTCCCAGATCAACAAAAGGTTGCCGACCTTGGGCGACCGGTCTTGCTTTTTCCCAAACCCCTATTACACTCAGAATGAAGGTAGTATTTGATCAAGCGGAGGTGTTTCAAGCGGTTTGAAAACCAGAAGCAGATTACTACAAATGCAGCAGGTTACCTTCGCGATTTCCCTTGTTTCAAATGGTTTTCAAGGCTTCTGCTTGGACATGTTTTCTCCGTTTGCAACAGTTTCAAGGAGTTAAGGAGTCCTATCATGAAAAAACTGAAAATTACCACTACCCTGTTGGCCAGTCTCACCCTGGCCGCCGGTATTTCCAGCGCCAAAGAAGAAGAATTTCCCGCCATGGTGCCGCAACAAGGAGCGATGACCGCTGACCAGGCCCCAGAGACAAACATGGCCTTTGGTCCCAATCAGGTATGGACATCCATTGGCGCGCCGGAATTCATGCCCAGATCGGGCAGCGTTGTTCCTACCATGTTTGGCAACGGATACGTGCAACCTGGGCAGAAGGGTGCGGGGATTTATTGGGCGCAAATCAATTTACCCAACGGAGCCGAGGTAAAATCGGTATATATGCCCTTGTACGACAAGGACGCAAACAGCTATGTGACCTTCTGGTTATATGGCGTTCAAGCCTATTCCCCTACCTATCCCCCATATATTCTGGGAGACAGTACGCCTGAATCCAAAATTTTCGGCACAGGCAGCACAGGCACCACCGAAATGCCGGGATACATCAACATCAGCGTTACTCCATCAGAGCCCATGGTCATTCATGAATACGGAGATTTTGACGGTGATGGTTCCGGAAACACATATTTCAATATAACAGTTCTTACCTCCGTGGACGCAAACGCAAGCACTTCGGACATTCGATTTTTTGGCGCCGCGGTGGGATGGACAAGAACCATCAGCCCCGCCCCCGCAACGGCCAGCTTCAATGACGTACCCACGGGTCACTGGGCGTTTCAGGCCATCGAGGCCTTGGCCAACAGCGGCATCACCAGCGGCTGTGACGCCAACAATTTCTGCCCGGACGCCAATCTCACCCGGGCGCAGATGGCGGTATTCCTGTCCAAGGCGCTGGGCCTGCACTGGGGCATCTGATCCGGCAGCCGCTTTCATGCGTCCTGTTTAGGCTGGACAAGGCGGGCGAAAACCCGGTTTTCGCCCGCTTGCCATGTTTGTGTCCGGATTGGCTTCTTCTGCCATTCCATCTTCGACCCAGATTGCTGTTTCCCCCATGAACTCACTCAAGCACAGTATTGTTTTTCTTTGTATCGGATTTGTCTGGTTGCAACCTCTATATGCCGATTCAAGCCCTGACAACATCAACCATGCAGAAAACGCCTCTCAACAACGTGATATCGACCGCTTGCGCAGCAAAGCCTCATCAGGCGACCCTGAAGCCCAATACCAACTGGCGCTGGCCTTCGCCCAGGGCAAGGGACTGGCGGCTGATGCGGAACTGGCGGCCCACTGGTTGCGAAAGTCTGCCGAACTGGGATACGCGCCCGCCCAATACCGGCTTGGGATGCGCTTGCTGGAAGGCCAGGGCGTAAAAGCCGCGCCGGCCGAAGGAATCAAATGGCTGCGCCGCGCCGCGCGGCAGAATCTGGCCGAGGCGCAACAGGCCCTGGGCCTGGCCATTCTGCAGGGCCGCGGCGCCGAACCGGACAAAAACGAAGCCAAGGCATGGCTGGAAAAAGCCGCGACACAAGGCAACGCCGATGCCGCCTTTGCCCTGGGCAAGCTGCTCATGAGCGATGCCAATCCGGCAGCCGCCCGGCCCTGGCTGGAAAAGGCGGCCCGGGCCGGAAACCCCGATGCCGTCTATGCCCTGGCCAGGCTGGACAGCGCAGGGCAACCCGGGCAATGGCGGGCAAAAATGCAAGCCGCGGCCAAACTGGGATACGCACCGGCGCAATACGACCTGGCGGTCGCCTTTGTGCAGGGACAGTTTGGGCTGGAAAAGAACCCCGCCCAGGGCGCTTTATGGATGCGCAAGGCGGCGCAACAGGGATTCACCCGCGCCCTCTATGACCTGGGCTGGCTGTATGAAACCGGCACCGGGATTCCCAGGGACAAGGACAAGGCTTTCCAGTGGTATCGAAAGGCCGCCAGCAAAAACTTCGCGCCGGCCTTGTACCGCCTGGCCATCGCCCATGCAAACGGGGATGGGGTGGAGAAAAATTTCGACACATCCTTCGATTATCTGTCACGCGCCGCCATTCAGGGATCCAGAGACGCCCAGTATGCCCTGGGGGTTCTCTACGACAATGGCGAAGGGGTCAATCAGGATTTTGCCAAGGCGATGCAATGGTACAAAACCGCCGCCGCCCAGGGAGACCCCAAGGCCATGTATGCCATTGGCAACCTTCATGCCAATGGCTACGGGGTGAAAAAGGATCTGGCCAGAGCCAGAACCTGGTACTGCAAGGCGGCGCGGCTGGGGCTGCCGCAGGCGCGAAAAATACTCGATGACCCCGTGGACATCGATCAAGCCTGTCCGCCATGAAGCCGGGGCTCCGCCTGCCCAAAAGCGCCCAAGCCTGGCGGACGCCGGATTTTAGCCAAACCCTGAAAAGGGAACTGGAAGCCCTGGGACTGGATGAACTGCCCCTGCAACAAGGCTTGTCCGCAAGCAGCGTCGCCCTGGACGACTGGATGCAGGCCATCATTCTTTCCTCCAAGGAAACCAGCGGCATCATTCACATCCACGCCGGTCTTTTTTATACCGGGGTGGTCGCAGGCTGCAGTTGCGCCGATGACCCCACGCCCCTGGAACGGGAAAACGAATACTGCGAGATACTGATCCGCCTCGACCATGCCAGCGGCGAGGCGAAGATCAGCCTGGCTCAGGAGTAGAGACGGGGCACCTGCAACTGGTCGTGAATGGCATTCACGGCTTCCGGGGACATCCCCAGGCCCTGGGCCAGCTGGTGCAGGTACTGAGCCTCCGGATTGGTGTCCAGATCGATGGCCATCAGCGAGGCCAGATAGACTTGCCCCGCCATGCCGTCGGGAACATCGCGGGCAAAAGCATCCACGTCCATGGGCGCGTTCAGCTCATCCTGGACGAAGGCCATTTCCTCCGGGGTGATGTCTTCTCCCAGACCTTCGATGATATGGCGCTGCTCTTCATCGTCCACCCGCCCATCGGCCCTGGCCGCATAGATCATGGCGCGGATCATGACAGTTGCCTGCTGGTTCGCCTGCTCCGGCTCCGGCGCATCGAAGTCCGCCAGTCCCATGGCGCCGGAAGAACCGCCAAACTGCTTCATGGCCATCCCCAGCAAGGCGCCAAGATCCATCCCGGAACCGGATTTCCCGCCGCCAAGCAAACCACCCAGCATATCCGCCATGCCCCCGCCGGACGACGAGCCGCCACCGAGCAGCCCCCCGAGCATATCGCCCAGACCGCCACCAGAGAGCGCCGCGCCGCTGGTGCCGCCACCCAGAACGGAACCCAATACCGAGCCCAGCACATTGGAGCCAGAGCCCCGGGAAAGCGCGCCGCTGTTGAGCAGGCTGCCAAGAATTTTCATTGCATCTATAGCCATGATCGTCCCTCTTCGGTTGATTCCTGAATCCATGGTTCAGGTTGATTGTTGATGCTTGCCGGAAATCGGCAGCCCCCAATTGTTTCAGAATTTCTGTCAGTCGTCCCAGCGACTTTCGGCGTCCTTGTCGCTGTGCCGGGCTTCCACCCAGCGATCTCCTTCAGCTGTGCCTTCCTTCTTCCAGAAAGGCGCCCGGGTCTTTAGATAATCGATTACAAACTCGCAGGCGCGAAATGCCTCGCCACGATGACGGCTGGCGGCCATGACCAGCACGATGGGCTCTTCCGGCAATAACTCTCCAACACGGTGTATAACCCGTATGCCTTCCAGCTCCCAGCGCCTCCCGGCCTCATCCACGATGGCCGACAGCGCCTTTTCCGTCATTCCCGGATAATGCTCCAGGGTCATGCTATTTACCTGCGCGCCATCGTTGATGTCCCGCATCAGACCGAGAAAACTAACCACGGCCCCGATGCGGGGGTTTCCCTGACGCAAGCGGCGTTCTTCTTCAGCAGAATCGAAAACCCGGGTCTGGACGCTGATGTACTTGTGCATGCAATCCTCTCAGAACAATGAAGCGCTCAGCTCGTTTACCGCGGAAAGCATGTCCGGGTCATCCGTGAGCGCTTGCGCAATGGCGCTGCGGCAGGCGACGACCGGGGCCACATCCGCGGCCATGAGTTTGGCCGCGTGTACCAGCAGACGGGTGGAGGCGCCTTCGTCCAGCCCCTGTCCCTTGAGGTTGCGGGTCATCTGGGCGAACTTGACCAGTTGGCGGGCCATCTGGCTGTCAATGCCAGACTCCTTCTCCACGATGATCTGTTCAAGGGCGGCTTCGGGATAGTCGAATTCCAAAGCGACGAAACGCTGGCGGGTGGACTGCTTGAGATCCTTGAGCACCGACTGATAACCGGGGTTATAGGACATGGCCAGACAAAACTCCGACGGTGCTTCCAGGAGTTCGCCAACTTTTTCCATGGGCAAGACCCGGCGGTCGTCCGCCAGGGGATGAATGACCACGGTGGTATCCTTGCGCGCCTCCACCACTTCATCGAGATAGCAGATGCTGCCATTGCGCACCGCCCGCGCCAGGGGGCCGTCCACCCAGACGGTCTCGCCGCCGCGAACCAGAAAGCGTCCGACAAGATCAGATGCAGTCAGGTCGTCATGACAGGATACGGTAATCAGCGGCAATCGCAGCCGCCAGGCCATGTGTTCCATGAAGCGTGTCTTGCCGCAGCCCGTCGGCCCCTTGAGCAATACAGGCAGGCCATTGCGATAGGCGGCCTCGAACACGGCGATTTCGTCACCCACGGGTTCATAATACGGCTCTTGCGCAAAGACGTATTCTTCAGGGGCCAGGACTCGGGCATGCTTGGGATTCACAATCTGTCTCTGAACGAGCGTCACATCATATGTAGTGTAACCTGATTTCGCCGGGAACATATGCCTGACATCGACAGGGTATTCCCTGATTCGCCGTCTGACTCAGGCGCAGGAAGTGGACATGAGTTCCGCCTGAACATCAGACACCACACTGACGACCCGGTTCTTGCCCTGCGCCTTGGCAAACAGCATGGCCATATCCGCCCGCTCGATAAAATCGTCGGTATCATCTCCTTCGAGCAACTCGGTGACGCCAAAGCTGGCGGTAACCTTTTGTCCCTCGGGAAAATTGCTGTCTGCCAGCAGCTGCCGGAGTTTCTCCGCAAGCTGGTAAGCCCCGACGCGGTCGGTCTCCGGCAGCAGAATGATGAATTCCTCTCCACCCCAGCGGGCGAAGACATCCGCGCCACGCAGCGCTTCCCTGATGACAGCGGTGATTTCCTTCAGAATCTCATCCCCGAACAGATGCCCGCGCTCATCGTTTATGGACTTGAAGTTGTCCACATCGAACATCACCACGGACACCGGATGACGGTGATGCACGAAGTTGTGATATTGCTCCTTGAGCAAGACCTCGAACTTCTGACGATTGTAGGCGCCAGTGAGTCCGTCGATGCTTGCCTGAATGCTCAGAGCCCGATTGATATTCTGCAATTCCATTTTCTTCACCTGATGCCCCACCAGCAGCACGAGCAATGCGGCGACGAAAAATACCGCCGGCACATAGCCGGGAATGCTGGCAGGCTTCTGCGGCTTCAACGGCACAGGAAGAGGCTCCGTGGGCACCCCCAGCTTGCGCAACAGACCAATTGCCGAATAGGTGGTGTAGATGTCCCCGCCATACTGCCCGTTGGCCGCTCGCAGGGTCATGACATACTTGCTGATGGCATGGGTGTCCAGATGTCCGAGATAACCTACTTCCGCCAGCATCCAGACGATCAGATGCGTTGCCTTGAGAGAGGGCTTTTTCCTCTTTGCCTCGCGAAAGCGGGAAAAGGCGCCGATATCGGCCAGATAATAATCGTCGAGCAAGCTTGCCACCAGACGGTCCATATCAAGATTTTCCATGACCGACCGGCGTTGCTCCGCGCCATCGCCATTGCTGGTGCCCATCACAGAGATGAAAGCTCTGAAGCTGTTGTAGCTGTCCGTGGCAGGCTCTCCCGGCCTTGCCCCATACCCACCATGATCGGGATCTTCCAGGTCACGCACGAAACGCCGCACCCCATCAGTCAGCTTCGTGGAAAAAGGGCGCTTCAGATGACGATGCAGAATGCCCAGCGCGCGTGCGGCAAAGGAGGTGGCTTTCATGCTGGAACCCTGACCGAATTCCGGATAGTGCTCATCCCAAAAACCCCCATCGGCATTCTGGTGGCCAGCAATGAAGTTCCAGATATGTTCGAGATTCAGGCGCGGATCATCCAGCATTTCCAATGCGGCCAGGATGATGAGCGCATCCATGGTCGGGCGCACCCCGGCGGTTTCCCCGGGAAGGGTAGCAAATCCCGCATAACCGGGGTGAGCTTCGGGTTCCGGGGCATCCGGCGGATGCCAGTCCATGTCCGCCTGGTAGAGGCTCATGACATAGCTCGCCACCGCCTGTCGATTGATGGACTGCAGGGCATCGAGATCCCGCAGGGTACTGATGGCATAACGGGTGCCGCGCAAGGTGCTGTCATTCAGTTGCGAGGGCTCGAACAGCATGTCCGGGTTGGGCACGAAATATCCCGCCGGATTCTGCCGGCTCACGATCCACTGTACCGTGGTGGCGGGGGTATAGTAGATATTACGCTCCCGGTAATCTTCCATGGCCTGCTGATATTCCGTTTGCAACCTGGAATAGCGCAAGGCGTCGTCAGCGATCTTCCACTGAAAGAAAACCGCCAGCGCAACCAGCATGCCAGCCAGCAATAACAAAATCCTGTTCACCTGAAATACCGCCGTCCGTAGTTGTGAGCGAGTGAAGGGCATCTCGAAAAAATGGAGATGCCCGCGTGGGACAGGGATGTCCCACCATTTTCGATCACTACAAGTGATTAAATGTGAGCAAAGAGGAAATCACATTTTCTCTTTGCGACGTGAAAAATTCCATGGAAGGAATTTTTCTCTATCCCCTGACAGAGAAACACATGGCAAACCCGACTGCACAATCCTTTGCCAACGGCTCATCATACAAGGGAATCCCGGTCAAGGAAATAAGTAGGCCAGATACCCTGTCGGCAGACTGTTTGCGGCCTGACAGGGCATTCGCGTTAACGCTGGGGAAGGCGTCAACCGGCAGTTGCCCAGAACCCGATTTGCCGGTCTTGCCGGTGCTACAGGAACCTCTGATTAAATCATGAACTCGCATCTTGCGCCCAAAAAGCCCCGCTACTGCGTTGCAAATCTTCGCAATAGCCAGCTATTACGTGCGATTTGCGCCTTGTATCGGAACATTTTGAATCACAATCTGCTTCGCTCAGATTTAATCAGAGGTTCCTACATACGACACATCTATTAGCATATTTGAAAATTCGATTGTAGAAGCATGGCGATTCGGCGCGAACGGGAGTATCGTAACGAGCTTGAATGCGGGCTTGCGCCTGCACGGGAGGTCTTGCCCCACGCAAACGGCCGGTCCCGGTAACGAGATTCCCGGCTTTTCGACCCCGGTCGCGAAGCCAGCCATCCTTGAAAAGTAATCCGCAACGGAGGTAATTCCATGACGGAGGTAGTAGCCACAAACCAGACCATTCTGGTCGTCGGTGGCGGCATCAGCGGCATGACAGCCGCGCTGGAAGCTGCTGAAACCGGCGCCCAGGTCGTCCTGGTCGAGAAACGTCCCTATCTGGGCGGTCGCGTGAGCCAGCTCTACAAGTATTTCCCCAAGCTGTGCCATCCGACCTGTGGCCTGGAAATCAACCAGCGCCGCGCCAAGATGAACCCCAATCTCACCATCATCACGGGAGCAGAAGTCAGCAAGGTGGAAGGTGAAGCCGGTAACTACACGGCTACCGTCAAGATCACGCCCACCTATGTGAACGACAACTGCACCGCCTGCGGTGAATGCGCCAAGGCCGTGGAAGCCGAGTTCGACGATGAATACAACTATGGCTTGAGCAAGCGCAAGGGCGCCTACCTTCCCCATGTCATGGCCCATCCCATGAAATATGTGCTGGATCCCGGCATTATCGGCACCGATGACGCCCAGAAAGCGAAAGATGCCTGCAAGTACGATGCTATCGATCTGGACGATACGGAAAAGGAAATCCAGTTCCCCGCCGGCGCCATCATCTGGGCCACCGGCTGGAAACCTTATGATGCGGCAAAAATCCAGCCCTATGGCTACGACCGCTATGAAAACGTCATCACCAACGTGGAATTCGAGCGCATGGCTGACCCCAAGGGGCCTACCGGCGGCAAGATCGTGCGTCCTTCCGACGGCAAGGAAGCGAAGAACGTGGCTTTCATCCAGTGCGCCGGCTCCCGGGATCGCAATCACCTGTATCATTGCTCGCGCATCTGTTGCATGGCTTCCCTGAAGCAGACCCACTATGTCGTGGATGCCTATGAGGATGCCCAGGTAAGCATCTATTACATCGATATCCGCGCCATCGACCGCTTCGAGGATTTCTACGCCGAAGTACAGGCCATGGAGAATGTCAAATTCATCAAATCCAAGGTGGCTTCCATCACCAGGGGCGAAAACGACAACCCCTGCCTGAACGGCGTGGACACCGAAGGCTATCACCGCTATGCCAATGAGCACGATCTGGTAGTGCTGGCCACCGGCATGGAGCCTTCCGTATCCATCGACAGCTTCCCCGTCGATGTGGAAATCAACCGCGAAGGCTTCATCGAGCCCGCGGAGAAGAATGGCGGCGTGTTCGCGGCGGGTTGCGCCAGCGACGCCCTGGACGTGAACCGGGCGGTGCAGAGCGCCACCGGCGCGGCCCTCAAGGCCATTCAGGTTGTCAATCGTGTAGCACGTGCGGAGGGCTGAAAAAATGTCTGAAGTAGCAGAAAAGAAATACGCGGCCTATATATGCACAGGCTGTGGCATCGGCGACCGTCTGGATGCCGGCGAACTGGAGCAGACCGCTTCCCGTGACGGGCGCATGAACCTGGTCAAGCAGCATGAAATGCTGTGCAACAAGGAAGGCGTGCAGATGATCCGTGACGACATCGCCAATGAAGGCGTCACCCATGCGGTCATCATTGCCTGTTCCCGCCGGGCCAAGGTCGAAGCCTTCGACATCAACGATATCGCCATGACTCGCTGCAACATCCGCGAGGGAGTCATCTGGGCCCGCCCGGATACCGACGAAGCGAAGGAAACCACCCAGGAAATGGCGAATGACTACATTCGCATGTCCTGTGGCGAGATCAAGCAGATGAACAAGCCTTCTCCTTCCGGCCAGCAGGGGCGCAACCCCAATGTGCTGGTGGTCGGCGGCGGCGTTACCGGCATGACCGCGGCCCTGGAAGCGGCCGAAGCCGGATACAGCGTGCATCTGGTGGAAAAAACCGGCGCCCTGGGTGGCCATGTGGCCAAACTGCACAAGCGCGTGCCTTTCAAGGCCGCGCCGGTGGGCACGCCCAATTCCCCGGACGCCAATCTGCCCATGCCCGAAGACACCGGCATTGCAGACATGATCAGCGCCGTGGAAGGCAACGACAACATCAAGGTATATCTGAACAGCACCATCACCAAGACCTCTGGCGCGCCCGGGCGTTTCAGCGTGGATATCAGCACCGAATCCGGTGACACCACCACGGAAAACATCGGCTCCATCGTCCAGGCCACGGGTTTCAAGCTCTACGATCCAGAGAACCTGCCCGAGTTCAACTACGCCGGTTCTCCGGACATCGTGACCAATCTGGAGATGGAAGAGCTGGCCAATGCCGCCGGTGACGGCCCCATCAAGCGTCCTTCCGACGGCAAGGAAGTCACTTCCGTGCTGTTCGTGCAGGATGCCGGCCAGAACTCCAGCGACGAAGACCGCCTGCCCTATGACTCCGGCATTGGCGATCTGGTTTCCATCAAGCAGGCGCTGTACTTCAAGCATCACAATGGTGACGGCTGTGATACTACCATCTGTTACAACAACCTGCGCACCCCCGGCGCGCCCGGCGAGGATTTCTACCGCAGCGGCCAGAAGAACGGGGTGATCTTCACCAAGAGCGACGTCAAGGAAATCGTTCCCGGTGACAGCCTCACGGTGAAGATGCACGACAAGATCCTCGACGATGATGCCGAGGTGAAAGTGGATCTGGTGGTACTGGATCTGGGCATGGTGCCCAATTCCGGCCCCGACCCCTATGCCGCCAACGAAGCACTGGAAGGCATGACCGATGAGGAAAGAGCCGAAGAGCTGGAAGCCCAGGAAGCCCATGCGGCCGACGAAACTTCCGTCAAGGTGGAATCCATACTCAACCTGGACTATCGCCAGGGAACGGATCTGCCCCACCTGAAACATGGCTTTACCGACTCACACTTCATCTGCTTCCCCTATGAGACGCGCCGCACCGGCATCTATGCCGCCGGCCCGGTTCGCCGTCCCATGGATATACGGCAGGCCATGGACGACGCCACCGGCGCCGCCATGAAAGCCATCCAGGAAATCGAGAACGCCGCTCAGGGTCGCGCCGCACATCCGCGTGTCGGCGACCTGTCCTATCCAACTTTCCGCAAGGAGGGCTGCACCCAGTGCAAGCGTTGCACCGTGGAATGTCCCTTCGGCGCCATCGACGAGGACGAAGAGCGTTATCCCCAGTACAACGAAGCCCGCTGCCGCCGCTGTGGCACCTGCATGGGTGCCTGCCCGGTACGGGTCATCTCCTTCGAGAACTACTCGGTGAACACCGTGGGCGCCCAGATCAAGGAATGCGACATTCCCGAGGAATGGGACGAGAAACCCCGTATTCTGGTGCTGGCCTGTGAAAACGACGCCTATCCTGCCCTGGATCAGGCCGCCATCTCCGGCGTGGAGATCAGTCCCTGGGCGCGGGTCATCCCCGTGCGCTGCCTGGGTTCCACTAGTCTTTCCTGGGTTACTGATGCCCTGAACAACGGTTATGATGGCATCATCATGATGGGCTGCAAGCGCGGCGACGATTACCAGTGTCACTTCGTACGCGGTTCCGCCATGGCGAATGAGCGCATGGCCAAGGTCGGCGATACCCTGGAGTCCCTCAACCTCGAACCCGAGCGGGTCGTGGTGGAAGAGGTCGCCATCACCGATATCGACCGAGCTCCCCAGCTGATCCAGGATATGGCAGACACCATTGAAAAGATCGGCCTGAGCCCATTCAAGTTCTAAGGAGACTGGCGATGAGTGAACTGAACAAAGCAATGATCGAGCAATATCGCAACAGCTTCCTGAGCGAAGTTGAAGCCAACGTCGAAGAAGGCGAATGGGTGAAGATGTGCATGCAGTGTGGCGTGTGCTCCGGTTCCTGCCCCCTGGGCAAGCACTGGGCGCATCCTCCGCAGGAAATCTTCATGATGATCCGCGCCGGCAAGCGTGACGAGGTACTGACTTCCGATTCCATGTGGATGTGTACTTCCTGCTACAACTGCATCGTGCGCTGTCCGCGGGAACTGCCCATCACCCACATCATGCACGGCCTGGCAACCTACGCAAGGAAACTGGGGCTTGTCCCGCAGAACCAGCCCACGGCCAAGTTTGCGGAGATCTTCTGGAACAACATGATGAAGAAGGGCCGGGTCAACGAGCTGAAGCTGGGTCTGTCCCTGTACTTCAAGGACGGCTTCGGCCCCGGCATCAAGGAAGCCCTGCGCAACAAGGATCTTGGCATGAAGATGATGAAGGCCAAGCGCATGGCCGCCAGCGAGTTTTTCGGCGGGCATGGCGTGAAGGACGTCAGCGGATTGCAGAAAATGATCAAGAAGGCGCAGGAACTGGAAGACGCGCGCATGAAGAAATTCGACTAACCGGAGGCATCCCAAGATGGCTAAAAGAGAATATTCCTACTACCCGGGATGCTCCTCGCAAAAAGGCGCATCCTCATCCAACCTGATGAAGTCCGTGGACACCATGTGCGAGGAGCTGGACATCCAGCTCAACGAAATTCCGGACTGGAACTGCTGCTCCGCATCCATCGGCTACGCCAGTGGCTCCGAGCTGCCGCGTCTGACCCTGTCGGCGCGCAACATCGCCCTGTCCGAAGAGCACAACAAGAACCAGGAAATCGTCGCTACCTGTGCCGCCTGCTGGCTGGCCACCAAGGAAGCCGCCGAGCGTCTGAAGGAAGACGAAACCATGTTCAAGGAGGCCAACACCGCATTGGCCGAAGCCGGGTTGAAGCTGCAAAACACCACCCCGATCAAGCACATGGCCGAAGTCATCATCGAAGACATTGGCCTGGAAGAGATCAAGGCCGGCGTGAAAAAGCCCCTGGAAGGCATCAAGATTGCCGGCTACGTGGGCTGCCAGACCAACCGGCCTTTCGGTATCGCCGGCGAGTCCTTCGAGAACCCCATGTATCTGGACAACCTGGTGGAATCCCTGGGCGCGGATGCCTGCACCAGCTACGAGAAAAAGGTGCAGTGCTGCGGCGGCGCCCTGGCCTTCTCCGAGCCGGAGAAGTCCCAGGAAATGATCAAGGGCATCATCGAAGCGGCCTATGACAACGAAGCGGACATGATCGCCACCCCCTGTCCCTTGTGCCAGGCCAACGTGGAAATCTACCAGGACCAGATCAACGAAAAGTACGACACCAAGTTCAACATCCCCGTGGTGTACTACAGCCAGTTGATCTCCGTGGCCTATGGCCGCTCCGCTTCCGATGCCGCTCTCGACGGTCAGCTGATCAAGGCCAAGAAGCTGGAAGACATCGCGGGAAAATAGCTTTTCCCTGCATGGCACAACAATCCCCGCTGCGGCGGGGATTTTTTTGCTCCGGATAAATATATGGAAACTTGACAGGATGTTGAAAAAGTCCTGCCCTGGACCTTTTCAACATCCTGTTGGTATTCGGGTCAATCAATACATGCGATGACGGAACAGCCAGCCCGCCGCCGCCAGGGACAACAGGCCGATGATGGCCATGGGCCAGTACTGATCCATGAGCAGCGCATAGCCGTCCCCTTCCAGAAATACCCCGCGCACGATCACCAGAAAATAGCGCAAGGGATCCAGAAAGGTAAGCCACTGCACGGCTTCGGGCATGTTGGCGATGGGTGTGGCGAATCCTGACAATATCACTGCCGGCACCAGAAACAGAAAAGCGCCCAGCACCGCCTGCTGCTGGGTAACCGAGATCGCCGAAATCATCAGTCCGATACCAACTGCGGAAAACAGGAACAACAACAAGCCGAGATACAGCGCCCCCAGGCTGCCGCGCAGGGGAATCTCAAACCAGAGCATGGCCACGACGATGATGAAACTGGCTTCAATGACGCCAATCACCAGTCCCGGCAGGGACTTGCCCATGAGAATGGCTGTAGGCCTCAGGGGGGTTACCAGCAACTGGTCGAAGGTGCCCTGCTCTCGCTCCCGGGCCACGGACAAGGCCGTAACCACCAGCGTCACCACCAGGGTAAGCAAGCCCACGATGCCGGGAATGATAAACCAGTGGGAATTCAGGTCTTCGTTATACCAGGCACGCATGCTCAGTTTCACCGGCGGGCCGGTGCTTCCCCGCACCTTACCCAGGTACTGATTGAAATCCAGGACGATGGCACGCATGTAATTCAGCGCAAGCATGGCCGTGTTGGAGTTGCGGCCATCAAGTATGAGCTGCAGGCTGCCGCCGCGTCCCTTGGCCAGATGATCGCTGAATCGCGGCTCGATGCGCAACACCAGTAACACTTTCTTGTTGTCCACCAAAGGCGCTACCTGCGCTTCCTCTTTGATATGCGCAATGATTTCGAAATGAGGAGATCCCTGAATCCGGCTCACCAGTTCACGGGCAGCGCCACCGCCATCCTCATCGAAAATGGCCACGGCAACATGATCCAGGTCGAAACTGGCGGCATAACCAAAGACGATGAGCTGCATGATCGGCGGGCCGATGAGCACGAAACGGCTGCGCGGATCCCGCAGCAACGCAAGAAACTCCTTCACAGCCAGCGCCAGAATATGCCTCAACATCTCAGTCCAGCCTCTTGGGAACCTCTGATTAATTCTGAGCGAAGCAGATTGTGATTCAAAATGTTCCGATACAAGGCGCAAATCGCGCGTAATGCCCCAGGGCACTCTCTCTTGCGCAAGCGCAATTCACCTTGTAGCCCGCTATTGCGAAGATTTGCAACGCAGTAGCGGGACATTTTGGGCGCAAGATGCGAGTTCATGATTTAATCAAAGGTTCCCTTGTATGCCTTGCGCCGCACCACCAGCGTTAGAATCACCAGCAGCACGCCCATGCCGCCCATATTGGCCCAATACACCGGCCACACATCTCCGGCCAGAAACAGACTCTGCAATATGGACACCAGATAACGGGCCGGAACCACATGAGTAACCATTTGAATGGGCGCGGGCATGGAATTGATGTCGAAGATAAAGCCCGAAAGGATAAAAGCCGGCAGGAAGGTCACGATAATGGCCACCTGTCCCGCGACGAACTGATTGCGTGACACAATGGATATGAGCAGACCCAGCGCCAGGGCCACGAGCATGAACAGGGCGCTGGCTCCCAGGAGTGCGAGGAAGGAACCGCGGAACGGCACGTCGAACTGCCAGACCGCCAGGGCCACGGTAAACAGCATGCCCCCCATGCCCAAAAAGAAATAGGGTACGAGTTTCCCCACCAGCATTTCGCGCATGTTCAGGGGCGTAACCATGAGCGCCTCCATGGTGCCCCGCTCCCACTCCCGCGCCACCACCATGGCGGTGAGCAAGGAGCCGGTCAAAGTCATGATGATGGCCACCAGCCCGGGCACCAGATAATGACGGCTGATAAGCGCGGCATTGAACCAGACCCGCTGTTCCATCGCCACCGGAAGCGGCAGGCTACGTCCATGTTGCCGCGCATACTGGCTAAGCCAGGAAAGCCAGGCCCCCTGAATATAACCCTGGGTAATGCGCGCCTGGTTGGCGTCCACCGCGTTCACCCGTATGGCAATGGGAGCATCCAGGCCGGACAGCAGCTGGCTGGAGAAATTGCTGCGCAACCAGATGATACCGTCGATGCGTCGTTCCGCCAGAGCCTGTTGGGCATCCTGAATGCTGTTGAAACGCTTTGGTCTGAAGAAATCCGAGTGATCAAAAGAGGCGCGAAAGCTGGCGGTGTTGCCGTCCGGACTGTCGATGACAAACCCCAGAGGAATATCTTTTGCGTCCAGGGAAACCCCATAACCAAACAGAAACAGCAAGACCACCGGCATGAGAAAGGCGATGGCGATACTCGAAGGATCTCGCAGGATCTGCAGCCACTCCTTGCGGATCATGCCAGCGAGACGCATTCTTTTTCCGGCTTTTGACCTCAATCGTTTCATGCCGCCGTTTCCCTTCCCTGCACCAGGGCAATAAAAGCATCTTCCATGCTGGGGGCGGGATTGTCCGGCGTCCGCGCCCGGGCACGAATCTCATGGGGCGTACCTTCGGCCAGCACAGCGCCTTCCGCCATGATCACCAGCCGGTCACAATAATCCGCTTCTTCCATGAAATGGGTGGTCACCAGCACGGTGACGCCGGCCTCCGCCAGCGCGTTGGTGCGCGCCCAGAACTCGCGCCGGGCCAGGGGATCGACCCCCGAAGTCGGTTCGTCCAGAAACAGGATTTCCGGTTCATGCATGAGCGCTGCGGCAAAAGCCAGCCGCTGTTTGTAACCCAGAGGAAGGGTGCCGGCATTGGTGTCGGCATAGGACGCCAACTCAAACCCATCCAGGGCCCATTCAATTCTTTCCTGCTGGCGGCTGCCCCGCAGTTTGTAGGCGGCAGAGAAAAACCTGAGATTCTGCGCCACGGTAAGATTCGCGTACAGGGAAAACTTCTGCGCCATGTAGCCAATACGCCCGCGGGCCCGGGCAGCCGCCGTGCGCAGGTCGTGACCGGCCACGGACACACGCCCCGAAGACAGGGGCAGCAAACCGCACAGCATGCGAAAAGTGGTGGTCTTGCCTGCGCCATTGGCTCCCAGCAGCCCAAATATTTCTCCACGCCCAACGGAAAAGCTGATGCGCTTCACCGCCACGAAATCACCAAAACGCCGTTCCAGTTTTTCGACTTCTATGGGGTTGCCGGTGCGCTCGGCTGGCGCCAGCTTGTTGATCTCCGGTGTTGCCCGTTGTGCCTCATCGGGATCGGCCAGGCGGTCGACGAAGGCATCTTCAAAACGTGGCGCCGCCGCCTCCAGGCGAAGTCCTTGCACGGTTGGCAGCAGTGTACCGGCCTGGGGCTGATAACCCTGGCTGCTGATGATCCGTACCCGGTCACCATTGATAATGGCGTCATCGATCCCGGGGTGCCGGGCCAGTTCCGCCTGCAGACGCCGGGGACGCAGTCCCTCGGCAGCAACCTCCCAGACCCGGCCCACCATTTCCTCACTGAAGCGGCCGGGAGAAGCCTGCCCCAGCACCTTGCCCTTGTGCAGCAGAATCACCTCGTCGCAGCGCTCCGCTTCATCCAGGTAGGCGGTACTGAGCAGTACGCTCATGCCTTCTTCCTGCACCTGGGTATAGACAATCTCCCACAACTCCCGCCGGGATACCGGGTCAACACCTACTGTAGGTTCATCCAGCAACAACAGCCGGGGCGGGCGCACCAGGGCACAGGCCAATCCCAGTTTCTGTTTCATGCCGCCAGACAACTTGCCCGCCAGACGGGAAGTGAACGGCGCCAGGCGGGTCATTTCCATGAGCCGGGCATATCGCTCCGGGCGGTCGTCTTTCGGTACGCCCTGCAAATCCGCATACAGATCCAGATTTTCCTGTACGCTGAGATCCTCATAGAGTCCAAAGCGCTGGGGCATATATCCAACCGCTGCTTGTACCTCGGCTGGTTGTTGCGCGGCATCCAGCCCCAGCACTTCGATACTTCCCCCATCCATCTTCAACAGGCCGCAACACAGACGCATGAGAGTGGTCTTGCCCGCGCCGTCAGGGCCGATCAGACCTGTAACACTGCCTGGCGCCACCTGAATGCTGACCCCATCCAGCGCACACAGACGCCTCTCTCCACTGCCGAAGCTCTTGTGCACATCGCGCAGAATGAGCGCGGGCTGGCTCATGTCAGGGTTTCTGGCAGTTCGGGATAGCGGCAACATCGGCCTGTAGATCGATCTGCACCGTGGCGGGCATGCCAAGGCGCAGCTCTTCATTGCCGTTACAGGCCATGACCCGCAGCTGGTAGACCAGGCGGGTGCGAAGCTCCGGGGTTTCCACGTTCTTGGGAGTGAATTCCGCCGTGGGTGAAATATAAGCCACCCAACCGGCATATTCCTTGCCGGGATAGCTGTCGCTGAAGATGCTTGCGGGCATGCCCGGTTTCACCTTGCCCAGCAGGGTTTCCGGCAGCCAGGCACGCACCCAGACGGGGTTGGCAAAAGCCAGAGTCAAGGCGGGCTTGAGGGGACTGGCCATGTCTCCCGGCTCAAGAATACGGGTGCGGACAATACCATCCGTGGGCGCACGCAATTCGGTATTGGCCAGGTTCTGCCGGGTCAGTGCAAGATTTGCCTCGGCCGCCTTCAGATCGGCTTGGGCAGCCGCGATATCTTCCTTGCGCGGGCCCGCTTCCAGCAGCTTCAAGGCCGCCTGGGCCGCTTCCACCTGAGCCTGAGCGGCACTGGCGTTGGAACGGGCGGTTTCCACTTCTTCCCGGGACGCAAGTTTTTTCTCAACCAGGCGTTGCAGACGCTGCCACGTGTCCCGCGCCGCCTTGGCCCGGGCCTGGGCCGCGGCCACCTCGGCCTGCGCCTTCTCGATCTCTTCCGGACGGCTGCCCGCCTTCAGCTTGATCAGCTGCTGTCGCTTCGCTTCCACCTGGGCTTGGGCCTGCGCAACCCGGGAACGAAACAGCTCCTGGTGCAGGCGGGCAAGAAGCTGCCCCTTGCGCACATGCTCACCTTCTTCCACCAACACCTCGCCCACATGCTCGGAAGCATTGAAAGTGAGCTGGGCTTCGCGGATGTCCACGTTTCCATACAGGGTAAGCGAGTTGCCCTGCACCTCCTGGGGACGCAGCCTGAACCAGGCCACAGCAGCACCAGCCACCAACAAAACAAGAACCACAGGCAACAACTTTTTCATGGGAACATCCGGGTAGATAAACAAAATGGCATGGCGAAACGCCAGGGCGCCAGTACGGAACGAGAATATTCCCTTCATTATCAATCACCATGGGTGATTGTGGAAGGGATCTATCGATGTCCCGAACAGATACCCCGAGGCCATAAGTTCATGGCTTCAGGGACATGCCTATTATCCCGGTCCCGGACACGGGTGTCCTTGCATCTGATCAAGCCGGATGCCAAAACATCAATCGCAAGGCGCCTGGCAACGCATCTTTTGCCGGCGACACCGATCAATCCACAGCCTTCAGGCTGTAAGCCGCATGACAGGCAACACAGTTGTTCATCAGATCGGCAAGCTGCTGGCGAGTATGATCGGCATCACCAAGTTGATGCGCATCCAGCGCCAGTTCATCAAATTTCCTGTGTGTTGAAAAACCCAGTTTCTTGAATTCCAGGGGCAATTTGCCCATCAGCGCCGGTGGAATGGCTTGCTGGGCGGCCATGCCCACCTGGCGGGCCGCCTCCGCGGCAGTATCCATGTTTTCATGGTTGGCAGCCGAGAGAATATTCTGAACCGCCACCAGAAAAGCGCGCATTTCAGCCAGAACCATATTCCGCTCATCCGTGCTCAGAAGCAGAGCCTGACGACCATCCGGCGCCGGTTCCACACTGCCTACAAGACCAAACTTGTAAACCGCGGCGCCAAGGGCCAGCAACAACAGTAGTAACACCGTCCAGCAAAATTTGCACATATTTGTTTTTCCCGATGGATGATTGAACGGCTATTTTATTCCATGTTCACGGCAAGGGCTCATATCCACTGGGAAAAAAGCATGCGCATTCTGCTGCCAGAACCAGGCAAGGGGAAATTGATCATCTGGCGCAGCATTTCCCACGATTTGGGCATCCCGCTGGCGCGACTGCGGATCATCGTCGAACTGCTGGAGAATCAGGCGGATCCGGAACTGCTGGGCAACATGCAAAAGGATCTAGGAGTCTGTCGGATTTAACGCTGATCGGCTGCAAATCCCTGGAGGGCGATTAACTCAGCTTATCGAATTCGTTAAATAGACTGACTATTCGCCTCATTCGATAAACTGATTTAATTCGCCCCC
>Ga0256841_1000105_pt1 | contig 91777 bp, 81 predicted proteins | sample 356308metaG_FD_185971 | JGI IMG/M metagenome (GOLD analysis project Ga0256841, IMG submission 185971) | Hydrothermal vent microbial communities from Mid Atlantic Ridge, Atlantic Ocean - 356-308 | ecosystem: Environmental > Aquatic > Marine > Hydrothermal vents | place: Atlantic Ocean: Mid...
AAGCCCTGGGTATCGGCCAACTTGGTTTCCGTGGCCGTTTTCACTATCATGTTACTTATACACTGGCCAAAGAGGGAGACTACAGCGTTTCCCTCGATATCGAGCCGCGCCCGGGTGGAATTGCGGCAGATTCATATCCGGCGAACAACCATACCGCTGTCGCCTTTCATGCCAGTCCCCCGCTTCCCGACCTGGTGGTTTGCATGGCTAAGGATGTCCACCTCAAGACGCCGGTAACTTTTGAATTCCCACTAAATGTAAAAAATATCGGCAATGCCCCTTCTGCGGCCACTTCTCTCAGTCTGCACCTGGGAGGGCATGGCATAGTCCACCAATTTGTACCGCCATTGCAACCGGGCCATGAATTTACCGCAATCCGAGCGTACACGTGGTGGAATTCAGGGCAAAATCATTTCAGGCTCTGGGTTGACTGGAACTTGCAGGTCACGGAGCAACATGAAGATAACAACATCCTGCGCGGGAGAATTGTGCATACGCTACCCACCGAATTCGACGAAACCGGTCTTGTCCCCGGGCCTGCCTGGATGTGTTCGGACAACCCCGCTGCGGCGGCGCCGGTACAGTGATGATGGTGGCCACAGGACCGTACAACTTGAACTTGGCAACAGAGACATGGCATCAGAGGTTACTTTTAAAACGCATCGATGCCTTGGCAAAGGGGAGATAAGCCATGAAAACAGGATGCTTGGTGGCGCTATGTTTTCTGATTGCCGCCGGAACCGGCTTTGCGGGCGCCGGAAACGCGGCTGCCGTTTCCAAATTTAAGCCGGCCCCGCGGGCCCAGGCCCATCAACCGGCTGCAGCACCCGCAACAACCCACAATATCGGCAAACCGGCTGCTAGGCCCCTTGTCAAGCCGCGGCATATCCGGTTGCTTCCCGATCTTGTTGTGCAAAAGATATGGCTGGATAGAAGCCACATTGCATTCCGGATCAGAAACGCCGGCCGGGGATCCATTCCGGAAAATCAACACCGGCGGGCAAAGGTGAAAGCGGGCCTAAAAACCTATTCTTTGACCGTTGTTGATCCGAAAGGACTGTTGAAACGACCCGGCCGCTTAGTGGACTATACCACGGATATCGTGCCGCTAACCGTGAACAAGGGGCGCAGTGTGGCCGTTACAGTTTCTGTTGACAGCACCAACCAGGTTCATGAGCAAAACGAGGGAAACAACACGAAAACAACCCGACTGTTCCTCGCACCCCTGGCACACGCGGCCAAAAGGCAGTCGGCCGTTGGCCGGAAGACGGCTTTCGATGTGCATATTTCCGTCGAAAAAATCTACCAGCGTGATGGCACCATACATGTGAGGCTGCATAACAGGGGAAAAACCCATTTGACAACGGCACAGCTTCGGAGAATCACCATGCATCTTTGCGCAGGAATAAAGACCGGTGCCTGGCATATTTCCGACATCGACCGTGGACGGCATCTTTTGCAACCGGGCGGTCGTTTTGATTTTGACACTGGCGTCGCGATTTCCAAACCCCAGCGAGTGACGGTTAACCTGACCGGGCTGTCCGGCTTTAAAAAAGGTTTCCGGCCGGCGGCGTCAAAGCGTTTGTCCCCTTCCTGGCGAAAAGTGGAGAAGCCGCTCCATCGCAGCACTGAAAAAAGTATCGGCTCTAAACATATTCGTGACTTGCCGGTTACACCGACGGGCCCGCGCCTGTTTGGCCCGGCCGGAAGCCTTGCAAAACACCTGCACCCTGCTGCGACGCCGCCCAACGAATTGCTCTCACTGGATATAAAAATCGAGGACGATGCTTCGGGGAAGCCCATGGTGGAATATGATGCCATACGCAATAAGATCTGGGTCGATTTCGACTGTGATCCCAGTAAATACAGTGGACCACTGGAGTTTCGCATGATCATACGCGAACCTGATTCATCGGATATCGTTATGGATAAAACCTGGGTCAGCCCTGACAGCGCTGTCTTAAATACAGGCGTTGCGTTCAACTGGCAAGATGCTTTTCCTCACAGTACTGTACGTAAGCTGAGGTATGAAATCTGGGTTAATCCCAACCGCAAGATTCTGGAAACCAACTATGACAACAACCGGCGATCCGGGTATCTGTATCCGGGTGGAGTTCCATTTCTCTATTCTGTAGCATCTCCCTTTCTGCCCGAGTTGGAGGACCGGCCCCGGCCGCAAAGCATTATGCGCAACCGTTATTGGGTACATAACGCAATACTGGCAGGAGCATGCTGGTACTACGATCCCGACGATCCGGATACAAATGTGCTGATGGTGGATATGACGCTATGGATCGAAAACCCCGCGGCTGAAGACCTGACCGTTCAGGTCGCATTATCATGCGATTCCATGTTTGGTCCTTCCCGGTATAGCTACGATGTGCCGGTTGCAGCCGGTGATTTGACTGTCATAACCAAGACGTTGGCAATCAATCTCCAGGATGAAAATTACATCAGGATTCAAATAAATGGGCGCATGGCTTTGGATCTTGCTTTACGCTTTCCAGGGCTGCCCTATGACCCCACAGCCTCTTTTACTGAGCTGTCTGTCATGCCAAATCAACACTATGCTGGATCTAACGGGGGAATCTTCAATTTTTCTATCCGTGGCGGGGATTCTCCCTGGCATATCACGAGTGATGATCCGGCCTTTCAGCCCCAACCGGACACCCTGGACGATAATAGCAATTTTTCTCATTTTTGGGATGGTAATGGTTATTTTTTCCAAGTAATCGTTCCACCGCATTCAACTCCCAAAATGGTTAACTACATCATTAAAGATGCACTCAACCACACCGTTGCGGCCAGACTCTGGATTTTCCCTTCTCGGTAACCCGGAGAGAGAGCAGATCCTGAAAAATGGACAGTATAGAAATACCTGAATTCTGGTTGCCGGCAAAAACCGGCAAGCTGCCTGTAAAATCCATGCGGCGGCCGCAGTGATGCAAAACACGGCATAGCCGCCAGGAAACCGGATCCTCCGAATCTATCCGCCGGGTCCTGTTGATCCTGTCGAAAAAATGAACCTTTCGGCTCTATGGAAACACCTACGGATAAAGGGCCTGGGGAAAGACATCTGCGGACGGCCTAAAAGGGAGGATTTGCCATGAAAAGTAAATGTTTCATCGCGACCTTGCTGGCAGGGGCGGCTATCCTTGGTTTCTGTAATACAGGCGCCGGGGCGCAGTTTTCCGTGCATAAAAAACCCCTGCACGCTGCAGGGCCTGCGACACACTCCAAAGCGGGCGTAAAAGCGCCATCATCAAAACCACCCCAATTCCGGCCGGAAAAGCCCATAAGACTTCTGCCGGACCTGGTCGTCGAAAGGATCTGGCTGAACAGGGGATACATCGCCTTTAGCGTCAAGAACGCCGGCAAGGGGGCCATTCCCGACAGGCAGCATCAAAACGGCAGGGTGAATGTTACCTACGGCGGGAAAACGCAAACCTGCGCCTTTACCCGGAAAATCAACGGAAACGCACCGGTTGACCCAAAGGGTATTCTGAAATCCGCGGGGCGTGCTGTCACCTACACCACAGGCATCAAACCCGGATCTTCCGCTCGCACCATCAGCGTCACCGTTTTTGTGGACAATACCCGGCAGGTTCTCGAACAAAACGAGCGAAATAACACCAAAACGGTCCGGCTGGCTGTTCCTTGCCTGAGAGTTGCAGCTCAGCAAAGGGGCCAGCAGGCCCGCAAGGCAGGCGGCGGGCAGTCCGCCCTCCAGCATCCCGCCGCCCTTAACGCCGTATCCTGCAAGCCGTTGCTGTCCATCGCACGGGTGCATCTGCAGCACGGCACGGTGCATGTGAGGCTGAAAAACCGGGGCAAGACCAATTTGACAAGTACGCAGCTCCGATCGGTCCGACTGCATCTTTCCACGGGGGCAAAGGCCGGAACATGGTTTCTTGGCGGCATCGGGCACGGGCGGCAGCTGCTGCGTCCCGGCGGCCATTTTGATTTTGACACCGGCATCCGGGTGACCGCCCGGACGGATGTCCGCGCCAGTCTGACGGGCGTACGCGGCCGTAGCCTGCGAACCGCGCGCCTTGCCCCGGCACTGCCGTTCAGAAAGCGCAACCGGGCGCCGGTGACCGGGGGAAAGCCCGCAACGCGTGATTTAAAGATGTCAAGGGTCGGATCATTACAGCACGCACCCGGCACCGGGCCAGGGGGCAATCTGCAAGTGGGTCTGCCTGATAATCTCAAACCGGCGCCGAAAAAACCGAAATGGAATGTGAAGCCGCAGACACCGCTGCAAAACCCCGCAGGAGGCCTGCAGGTCCGGACGCAACGCGATGCCTTCGGCGAGAGAAACGACACCGAGGATGCGGCCTACCCCCTCCCCTTTCGCATCAATGGAACCTATCAGGCGGCCTTTCATGACGAGCATGATGTGGACTGGTACAGCTTCAACATACCAAACCAGGGCCTGGGCAGCTGGGTGCAGATCACGGTGCAGTCCGTAAAACCCGCCCATGTGGAATTCAATGTCGACCTTCAGGGCTGGGAAAGTGTAACGTCTACGACCCATGCCCGATTGTGGGCCGCCTTTCAAAAGGGGCTAACGGGATACCTGGGGATTGAACCTGACTATGGTCAAATCATCGCCGCCGGGGGCCATTTGGACTACGATATCGTGCTGCAGTCCGGCGTGATCCCGGACGCGAATACAAGCATGGACGACCAAGGTTGGGAGCATCATCCCTCCGTTGAACTTGAATTGGGCCAACCCAGGCGGGCCTACATGGCCGCGGTAGGCGATGCAGATGGCCATGAAATCGGTGCCTGGGACTGGTTCATATACCCAGGCTATAAGCGCTGTAGGAATTATTGCGTGCAGCTTTCGCAAAAGGGCTTGATCATTTTGCAGAATCCCGAAGGGGGTTCGTTTCCCGATGGCGGTGAAACCCGTCATTACTGCCTGAATGATAACAGCGCCCGGGCCGATGAAACGCCGCCGCTGTGGGTTGGCATCGGTTACAAATCATTTTCAGGATCGGGCGATGTGCCCTCCCGATACAAAAACCCGTACACCATCACCTTGACCGAAGAGGGGCCGGCTTCAAACGTCATAGGCTGTGAGCCGTAAGGAGGCCTCCCGTATTTCACAAAATAAGGGATTATGAAAATATCATCATAATCCCCTGGATTTGTATCTGGCTGAGGGACCAGGATTCGAACCTGGGTTAACGGGGCCAGAACCCGTCGTCCTGCCGCTAGACGATCCCTCAGTATGTGGCCGGACTTTTTACACGATCGCGTCGGCGGCGTCAAGCCTATTTTTGGCCGGCGGCCGCAGCGCGATTCTCGATAAAGGCGATGGCCCGGGCAAGGCGCGGCAGCACGCGCCCGGGGCCCAGCACATCCATGATCTCGAAGATGCCCGGACTGGCGGTTTTGCCGGTCAGTGCCACGCGCACCGGCTGGGCGATCTTGCCCAGCTTAAAACCCGTGGCGTCCATGACGGTCTTGAAGGCGGCCTCCAGTCCGGGTTCGCTGAAATCCGCGAGTTGCTGCAGTTCGCCGAGCAGCATGCGCAACGCATCCAGCACCACCGGCCGCAGGAATTTCTTGGCCGCCGCCGGGTCGTAGGCGATGGTTTCCTGAAAATAGAAGTATGCGTCCCGGGCCATGTCCGCCAGGGTTTTGCTGCGCCGGTTCAGGGTTGCCACGATTTTTTGCAGATCGGGACCGGCATCGACGTCGTAGCCTTCTTTTACCATAAAAGGGCGCACGCGCTGCGCCAGATCGGCCACGTCGCAGGCCTGGATATGTTCGAAGTTCAGTGCCAGCAGCTTTTCCGGGTCGAATACGCCCGCCGATTTCCCCAGGTTTTCCAGGTCGAATTTTTCGATGAGCTCCGCCACGCTGAAAAACTCCTGATCGCCGTGTGACCAGCCCAGCCGCACCAGGTAGTTGATCAGCGCCTCGGGCAGGTAGCCCATATCGCGGTAGGCCGTGACCGACATGGCGCCGTGGCGCTTGCTCAGGCGTGTGCGGTCCTGGCCCAGCACCATGGGCACGTGCCCGTAAGTGGGCAGGCTTGCGCCCAGGGCCTGATAGATCAGGATCTGCTTGGGGGTGTTGCTGACGTGATCATCGCCGCGGATGATGGTGTTCACGCCCATGGTGAGGTCGTCGATGACCACGGCAAAGTTGTAGGTGGGGATGCCGTCGCTGCGCTGGATCACGAAGTCCCCGATTTCGGCGTTGTCGAAGACAATGCGTCCCCGGACCACATCCATGAGCGCGGTCGTGCCGGCGGCAGGCGTTTTAAACCGTACGACCGCGTCGGATGACGGCGGCAGACAGCGCTCGCGGCAGGTGCCGTCGTAGCCGACCGGCCGGCCGGCAGCCAGGGCCTGCTTGCGTTTTTCAGCCAGCGTCTCCGGGGTGCAGGTGCAGTAGTAGGCCTGCCCGGCTTCCAGCAGGCGGCCGATATATTCCCGGTAGATTTCCAGGCGCTGGGTCTGGAAATAGGGCCCCTCATCCCAGTCGATCCCCAGCCACTCCAGGGCTTCGAAAATGGCATCGATGGATGCCTGACTCGAACGGGCCGCATCGGTGTCTTCTATCCTGAGGATGAAACGGCCCTGCGTGTGACGGGCGTACAGCCAGTTGAACAATGCCGTACGGGCGCCGCCGACATGCAGGTAGCCCGTGGGGCTGGGCGGGAAACGGGTGATGACAGTGCTCATAATTTTTCTCTCCGGCATAAAAAAGCAGACAAAACAACATGACTTCTTTTCTATCATAAAGAGTCAAACACAAGTCATGTCAAAACTGCCGCACCGCCATGCCCCCGGCGTGCGCTGGGCCATACCGCAAAAGCATCTTGCTTTTTTAAACCATGCCAGCCACAGTTGGCATACAGCTGATCCGTTAGTTATTGCATGTAATATGAAGTGGTTGAATCCATTCTATCCTGGGTTGCGCACCCACAGGAAAGCTTCCATAACACATCATCTGCGGTGGCACAATAGTGGATTTCAGAAAAGCGACGAAAAGCCTTGACAAGCGGCGCTTTTTAAATTACTTAAGGGCGCAATTGCACGGCAAGCAGTTGATTTGGACAATTATCTTTAGATAACATATAGTTAGGAGATTACTAATGGCGGTTCCCAAACGAAAAACATCCAAGTCAAAGCGCGATATGCGGCGTACTCATAAGAAAACCGCGGCGCCCAATGTCACCACTTGCCCGGAATGCGGTGAGGCCAAACTTCCCCACCACGCCTGCCCAAGCTGCGGCATGTACAAGGGCCGCACGGTCATAGAAAGCGAGGAATAAATACCATGCAGGCGACACCGAGCGAAGCCGGCCGCGGCGCAACAGGTCTCGATGCCGAATCACGCCAGATGGTGCTGGATATCGTGGCCCAGGTCAGAAAGCGGCTGCTGACCCGGGAAAAGATACTCGAGTTTGACCGCACAGAGACCTTTCCTGAAAGCATCATCCGCGAACTGCTCAGTCCGGACATCGGTCTGCAGCTGCTCTTTATCCCTGAAGCTTACGGCGGCATGGGTGGTGGTGCACTGGACTGCTGTGCGGTCACGCGCGCCATGGCCGGGATTTGCCTGGGCATCGGCACCGCCTTTTTTGCCATTCAGCTGGGAGCGGACCCGCTGCTGGTCGGGGGCACCGAAGAGCAGAAACAGAAATGGCTGGGGGCCATCGCCGAAGGCGGTGCCCTGGTGGCCTATGCTGTCACCGAGCCCGAGGCGGGCAGCAACCTGGCGGCTTTAAAAACCAGGGCCGAACCGGTCAGCGATTCGTCCGGCAAGATCACGGGATACCGGATCAACGGCACCAAGCAGTTTATCTCCACCGGTGGGTACGCCGATTTCATCACCCTGCTGGCCCGTACTCCCGAGGGGCCGTCCTTTTTTGTGGTTGAAAAGGATGCGCCCGGATTCAAGCAGGGAAAGAGCGAAGAAAAACACGGGATCCGGGCGTCCAACACTTCGCCGCTTTCCTTTTCGGACGTTTTCGTGCCGGCGGAAAATCTCATCGGCGGCATAGCCGGCCAAGGCCTGAAGCAGGCCAACCAGGTGTTCGGCTATACGCGCCTGATGGTGGCATCCATGGCGCTGGGAGCCGGGGAAGCGGCTCTGGAGATAGTCGTTCCCTATGCCCGTGAACGGGTGCAGTTTGGTTCGACACTGGCTGAAAAACAGGGCTATACCCACAAACTGGTGGTGCCGCACGCCGTGCGGTTGGCGGCGGCGGCGGCACATATCGAAGAGGTCGCCGAACGGCTCGATCGCACCGGCGAAGACCTGCAGGTGGAGGGCTCCATCGCCAAGCTCTTTACCACCGAAGCGGCCAACAAAGCCGCCGACGATGCCATGCAGGCGCTGGGCGGTTACGGCTATATCCGTGAATTTGAAGTCGAGAAGATCAAGCGCGACGTCAAGATCACCTGTATCTATGAAGGCACCAGTGAGATCCAGCAGAATATCATCAGCACCTTCCGCTGGAAAAAAACCTGGAAAACCAAGGGAGGCTTTTACACAGCTTTAGCCGATGAGATGGAGAGCCTGGCCGCCAAAGGGATCGATGCCGGCTGCCGGCGCATCGCCGGCGCCGCCAGGGCCGTCAACGCAGCGGTCATGCTGGCGCACCGGCACCGCCTCACCCGTCAGCAGATCGTGATGTTCCATCTGGCCGACATGATGACGTATGTCGAAGTGGGCGCCGCCCTGGCCCGTAGGGCCGGTGCGCAGACAGTGGCCGGCAGCGCCGAATCTGAAAAAACGCGGTGCATGTCGCGCGTTTTTGCCGCTGAGGTTGCCCAGCTTGTTTGTTTGAATGCCGTCAGGGTGGCCATGGGGCCCGGGATGCTGGCACCGGAAATCACGGCGCAGTTTTTAGCGGACATCGGCTATGAAAAACTGCTGACCGCCGGCCGGGCAGTGGTGCAGGACATGGATCGGCTGGCGGATATGCTGTTCGGGAGGCAGACATGAGTGCCGCGGCCAAACCGCAGCGCACAGTGGTCGTCACCGGCGGTTCGCGCGGTATCGGGCGGGCCGTATGCCTGGCGTTTGCCGACACGCAGACGCACGTTTTTTTCAATTACCATTCGGCCGGCGGTGCTGCGGATAAAACGCTCAAGATGATTGCCGCGGCCGGCGGGCAGGCCACGGCGCTGCAGGCGGATGTGTCCTCGGAAAGCCAGGTCAGCGCTTTCTTCAAGCGTGTGCTTGAAAAAAGCGGGCGTGTCGACGTGCTGGTCAACAACGCCGGCGTCACCCGCGATCAACTGCTGGTGCGCATGAAAACAGGCGACTGGGACACCGTGCTGGATACCAACCTGAAAGGCACCTTCCTCTGTTGCCGGGCGGTGGCCAAAACGATGATGAAGCAGCGCTACGGCCGTATCATCAACCTGACCTCGGTGGTGGCTTTTAGCGGCAACCCGGGGCAGGCCAACTATGCGGCTTCCAAAGCCGGTATTGCGGGACTCACGCGGGCGGTGGCGAGAGAACTGGCCTCGCGCGGGATCACCGCCAATGCGGTGGCCCCCGGTTTTGTGGAAACAGATATGACAGCCGGGCTTTCGGAAAACGCCAGGGCTGCCATGGTCGACCAGATTCCGCTGGGGCGTGTGGGAACACCGGAGGATGTCGCCGCCGCGGTGACATTCCTGGCTTCGGACCAGGCGGCGTATATTACCGGCCAGGTCATACATGTCAGCGGTGGTATGTACATGTGAAACGCGAAAGGAGAACCAACCCATGTCAGTTGTGGACAAAGTCAAAAAGATCATTGCAGAAAAGCTCAGCGTGGATATCGAAGAAGTCGTACCCGAGGCCAGTTTCGTGGATGACCTGGGGGCGGATTCGCTGGACCTGGTCGAATTGATTATGAGTATGGAGGAAGAGTTCGATATCGACATTCCGGACGAGGACGCCGAAAAAATGCTGACCGTAAAGGATGCCATCGAATACACGGAAGCGCATCTGTAAATAGCGATGGCCGCATGGCCGCGATGCTGGCATCAGCATCGCGTGCACATGCGAGAAGAGGAGGAGAAGGTGAACAGGCGTGTGGTCATAACCGGCATCGGCCTGGTGACCCCACTGGGAATCGGTGCCGCCGAGACCTGGGCGGCGCTGTGCGCGGGAAAGTCCGGCATCGGACCCATCACCCGCTTTAACGCGTCGGCTTACGATACCCAGATTGCAGGGGAAGTCAAGGAATTCCAGGCGGTTGATTTTCTGCCGCGCAAGGAGGCCCGGCGCACTCCGCGCTTTATCGCCTATGCCGTGGCGGCCGCGCGCATGGCCCTGGAAGATTCCGGCTTGAAAGTGGACGACCAAAACGCCGACCGCATCGGGGTGATGACCGGCTGTGGTATCGGCGGCCTGTCCGTGCTGGAAAGAAACTACAAGGTACTGCTGGAACGGGGCCCCAAACGGGTGAGCCCTTTCCTGATCCCGATGATGATCGGCAATATGGCGCCGGGCATGATTTCCATCCAGCTGGGCGTGCGGGGACCCAACACGTCCATCGCCACGGCCTGTGCGGCCGGCTCGCACGCCATCGGGGATGCCTTCAAACTGGTCCAGAGCGGCCGGGCGGACGCCATGATCACAGGTGGTGTGGAATCGGTGATTACACCGACCTGCATTTCCGGGTTCAACGCCATGAAAGCGCTGTCGACGCGCAACGACGCACCGGAAAAGGCATCCCGTCCCTTCGATCGCGATCGTGATGGCTTTGTGGTCGGCGAGGGCAGCGGCATCATGGTGCTCGAGCCGCTGGAAGCCGCCCGCGAACGTGGGGCGCGGATCTATGCTGAAATCGTCGGCTTCGGTATGAGCGGCGACGGCTACCACATGACGGCACCGGCGCCCAATGGCGATGGGGCCGCCCGCTGCATGCAGGCCGCACTGGACGATGCACAGGTCCCCTACCGCAGCGTCGGCTATATCAACGCCCATGGCACCTCTACCCAGCTCAACGACCTCTACGAAACGCGGGCCGTGAAAACGGTGTTCAAAGAGCAGGCGGCCAGGATTCCCATGAGCTCGACCAAGTCGATGACCGGGCACCTGTTGGGCGGTGCCGGAGGCATCGAAACGGTTTTCACGGCGCTGACGCTCAAAGAAGGAATTATTCCGCCTACCATCAACCTGGACAACCCCGGTGAAGAATGCGACCTGGACTACGTGCCGCACGCGGCGCGCCGCCTGGCGGTAACCTATGCCATGACCAATTCGTTCGGATTCGGCGGGACCAACGCCTCGCTGCTGCTGAAGGCATACGGAACCACATAGCCCCGATAGCTGTGCCTGTCCGTGCGGAAGGCCCGTTGCCGCCGCTTGAACACTTTGCCGTACCGGAAAAACGCTTATGACTATCGATCGATCACCCATGATTATCGGAAGCGATCATGCCGCCTTCGGGCTCAAGGAAACCATCCGGGCCTATGTCGCCGCCAAGGGGATCACCATCGAAGATGCCGGCACCTTCAGCCGGGATTCCAGTGATTATCCCGATTTTGCCATTAAAGTCGCCCTCCGGGTCTCCCGGGGGGAGTACACCCGCGGTATCCTGATGTGCGGCACGGGCATCGGCATGTCCATGGTGGCCAACAAGTTCCCGCACGTGCGGGCGGCGCTGTGCAACGACCTGTTTGCGGCCAAGATGAGCCGTCGGCACAACGATGCCAACATCCTGGTCATGGGCGGGCGGGTTGTCGGTGAGGCCCTGGCCTGTGAGATCGTGGATACCTGGCTGGCAGAACCCTTTGAGGGCGGCCGGCATCAGCAGCGCATCGACAAGTTCGACGGCCTGTCAACCATTGAACTCCCTTGATCGCTGACGGCGGGGGCCGTCCGCGCGGCACATGTGCGCTGACCGTTCTTGCCGCGGAAAGGGGAAATGGCCACATAATGGTGAAAGAGACACGCCCCTCGTGGGAAACCTATTTCATGGAAATTGCCCTGCTGGTGGCGCGTCGCTCCACTTGCACGCGGCGTGCCGTGGGCGCGGTGATCGTCAAGGACAAGCGCGTGCTGGCCACCGGATACAACGGTGCGCCCTCCGGTGTACGGCACTGCGTTGAAACCGGCTGTCTGCGCGAGCAGCTCAAGGTGCCCTCGGGAGAGCGCCATGAGCTCTGCCGTGGGATTCATGCCGAACAAAACGCCATTATCCAGGCCGCATTCCACGGCGTCTCCATCCGGGATGCGGTGCTGTTCTGCACCAATCTGCCCTGCTCGATCTGCTCCAAAATGATCATCAACGCCGGTATCCGGCGTATCATTTACCGTTCCGGGTACGCGGACAGCATGTCCGAGGATATGCTGCAGGAGGCCGGTGTCGAGCTTATTCAGATACGCGGCGACGACGGGGGGGAAAAGCGATGAAATGTCCGTTTTGCGGGGAGATCAACAACAAGGTCATCGATTCCAGGCTGAGCAAGGACGGCGATGTCATTCGCCGGCGCCGGGAATGCATCCTGTGCAGCCGACGGTTTACGACTTACGAGCACATTGAAGAAATCCCCATTATGATCATTAAAAAGGACGGACGGCGGGAGGTTTTCAGCCGCGAAAAGGTACGTTCCGGCATTCAGCGGGCCTGTGAAAAACGGGACATCAGCATGAACGTCATCGATGCCATTGTGGACGAACTGGAGCGCGACCTGCGGGAGACCGGGAAAAAAGAAATTCCCTCGCGTGATATCGGTGAACGCATCATTAACCGGCTGCACGAGCTGGACGATGTGGCCTACGTGCGTTTTGCCTCGGTTTACCGGGAATTTAAAGATGTCAATGACTTCGTGTCCGAACTCAAATCGCTGCTGAGCCAGCAGTAGTGCGAGTTTTTCCCGTCGGCTTCGGCACAGGCGCCCAACCCCTTGAAGGGGTCTGCCTCGTGCCCGGAGCCTTTTTTAATGGTTTGGCCGGCAATCAGTCGATCTGGTGACGCAAGTTTTTTGGAACTAGGAAGCATGGACGATCGTTATTTCATGCGGCGGGCGCTTTCACTGGCCGCCCGCGGACAGGGTTACGTGGCCCCCAACCCCATGGTCGGGGCCCTGGTGGTCCAGTCCGGGAAGGTGGTCGGGCGGGGGTACCATCGCGCTGTCGGCCAGCCCCACGCCGAGGTCGAGGCCCTTGAAGATGCCGGCCCGGCCAGCCGCGGGGCGACGCTGTACGTCACCCTGGAACCGTGCAACCACACGGGCCGCACGCCGCCCTGCACGCAAAAAATCCTGCAGGCCGGTATCCGCCGTGTGGTCATGGCCATGCGAGACCCCAACCCGCACGTAGACGGCGGCGGCACGGATTTTCTGCGCCGGCAGGGCCTCCAGGTGACCTGCGGCGTCTGTGAGGCCCAGGCCCGCCGGTTGAACGAAGTTTTTGTCAAGTATGTCACCACCGGACGGCCCTTTGTCATGCTCAAGTGCGCGGCCACGCTGGACGGGCAGATCGCCACGCGCAGCGGTGATGCCCGCTGGATCAGCGGGGAGGCGTCACGCCGCTACGTGCATGAACTGCGGCATATGGCCGATGCGATTCTGGTGGGTATCGGCACGGTGCTGGCGGACGATCCGAGCCTGACCACCCGTCTCGAAGGCGGTGTGCACGGCCGCCCCGGGCGGGACCCCCGGCGCATCATTCTGGACACGCACCTTTCCATCCCGGAAACCGCCAGGGTCTTGCGGCAGGCATCGGATTCTGATACGCTGATAGTTGTGGGACCCGGGGTTAGCGCGGAAAAGCGCGCACGCCTGACGGCCACCGGCGCCGGAATTATCGAAAGCCCGCTGAAGGATGGATGGGTGGATCTGCAGGCGCTGATGGAACAGCTCGCCCAGAGGAGCATTACCAGCCTGCTTATCGAGGGCGGCGGCCGCGTCTGCGCCTCGGCCTTAAAGGCCGGGGTCGTCGATAAAATCTTTTTTTTCTTTGCGCCCAAACTGCTGGGCGGCAGCGATGGGGTGCCCATCTGTCATGGTCCGGGGGTCGCGCTTATGCGGGACGCCTTGCCGGTTAAGGATATGACGGTAAAACGTTTCGGCGATGATGTCCTGATCGAGGGCTACCTTTGATTCGAATCCGCGCCTGGTCCGGCGTGCGGCAAACGGTTGAAGTCCATGTTTACGGGAATCATAGAAGGCTTCGGAACGCTGATGCGCCTGCGGCCCGCGGACGGGGGCCTGCGCATGGTCGTGCGTGCGGATTTTGACCTGGACGGCAGCCGCATCGGAGACAGCATCTGCGTAAACGGCGCCTGCCTGACGGCCGTGGAAATCGCGGGCCGGACCTTTACGGTGGATGTCTCTCCCGAAACACTGTCGAAGTCGACGTTCAGGCGGGTGGTCGCCGGTGAGATCGTCAACCTGGAACGGGCCTTGCGCATGGGCGGCCGCATCGACGGCCACCTGGTATCAGGACACCTGGACGGTACCGGCACCGTGGCCGGCATACAGGCCGCCGGCAACGCGCGCATTTTTCAATTTCGTGCGCCGGAGGCCATTACGCGCTATATGATTCAAAAGGGTTCCGTGGCGGTTGACGGCATCAGCCTGACCGTCAACGCCGTAAACCGCCTGGATTTTGCCGTCAGTGTCATTCCGCACACGGCGCAGGCGACGACGCTGGGACATAAGAAGGCCGGCGACAGCGTCAACCTGGAAGTCGACATGATCGGCAAATACGTCGAACGCTTCATGGCGCAATGCGGCCGGGCCACGGCTCAAACGCCGCCGGCCGGCGCCGTCAACCGGGAGTTTCTGGCGCGCCACGGCTTTTGAAGCGGGCAGCACCGCAAAGCGTGTACGTTTTTAACCGGCGGCTCGAAGCGGCCGTCGTTTTGGGGCAACAGGAGAGTTTTGCAAAATCATGCCAATTATATCCATTGAAGAAGCCATCCGGCAGATCAAGTCCGGCCGCATGGTCATTCTGGTCGATGATGAAGACCGCGAAAACGAAGGCGATCTGACCATTGCCGCCCAGTTCGTCACGCCGGAGGTGATCAATTTCATGGCCAAGTACGGCCGGGGGCTGATCTGCCTGGCCCTGACCGCTGAAAAGGTGGATTCCCTGGCCCTGCCGCCCATGGTGGAGCACAACACCTGCCGCTTTTCCACGGGTTTCACGGTGTCCATCGAGGCCCGCAGCGGTGTCACCACCGGTATCTCCGCCGCCGACCGCGCCACCACCATTCAGACCGCCATCGCCGATGATGCCAAGCCCGAAGACCTGGTGCGGCCGGGCCACGTGTTCCCGCTGCGGGCGGTCAACGGCGGCGTGACCGTGCGGACCGGCCAGACCGAGGGATCGGTGGACCTGGCGCGCCTGGCCGGGCTCAAGCCGGCCGCCGTGATCTGCGAGATCATGGACGAGGACGGCACCATGGCGCGCATGCCCTCGCTGGAAAAGTTCAGTGAAAAACACGACATCGGCATCTGCACCATCGCCGATCTGATTGCCTACCGCATGCGCACCGAATCGTTTGTGCACCGGATCGTGGAAACCGTGATTCCCACGGCGCACGCCGGGGAATTCAAAATCATCCTCTACGAAAACGACATGGACAGTTATCAGCACATCGCACTGGTGAAGGGTGCAATCGACCCGGATCAGCCGATTCTGGTGCGTGTGCACTCCGAGTGTCTCACCGGTGACATTTTCGGCTCCATGCGCTGCGACTGCGGTGACCAGCTGCATACCGCCATGAAGATGATGGATGCAGAAGGAGCCGGTGTGCTGCTCTACATTCGCCAGGAGGGCCGCGGCATCGGTCTGGCCAACAAGCTCAAGGCCTACTGCCTGCAGGATCAGGGCCTGGACACCGTGGAGGCCAATGTTAAACTGGGCTTCAAGCCGGACATGCGCAACTACGGCATCGGTGCTCAGGTGCTGGTGGACCTGGGAGTCAAGAAGATGCGCCTGATCACCAACAACCCCAAGAAAATGGTGGGCCTGCAGGGTTATGGTCTCAGCATCGTGGAACAGGTGCCCATTCAGATCGAACCCAATGAGTTCAACCGCTGTTACCTGGAGTGCAAGCAACTCAAGATGGGGCACCTGCTGAATCTGGACGCCAAGCCCTGAGACGGCGCTGGGGAGCGGAAATCGCCAAAATGGAAGGAAAGTCGAAGATGCCCAAAATAATTGAAGGCAAACTGCTGGCCAAAAACAAGCGCTTTGCGGTTATCGCCAGCCGTTTCAACGATTTTATTACCGAGAAACTGGTCGATGGAGCGTTGGATGCGCTGCTGCGCTCCGGTGCCGCTGAGAAGGACATCGACATTATCAAGGTGCCGGGAGCTTTTGAGATTCCGCTGGTGGCCAAGAAAGTGGCGCAAACGCACGCCCATCACGCCGTGATCTGCCTGGGGGCCGTCATCCGCGGTGCGACGCCGCATTTCGACTACGTCAGCGCCGAAGTTTCCAAGGGCATCGCCGCTGTGGGCCTGGAAGCGGAAGTGCCGGTAATTTTCGGAATTTTAACCACCGACAGCATCGAACAGGCCATCGAACGCGCTGGTACCAAGTCCGGCAACAAAGGGTGGAGCGCCGCCATCAGCGCCGTGGAGATGGCCAACCTGCTCGAGGTGCTGGAACCATCCTGATCATGGGCAGTCGACGCCAAGCACGGGAGCTGGCCATGCAGGCCTTATTCTATATGGATGCGGACGGCGGCGACTGGCGGGAGGAACTCGCCCGCTTTCGTGACTGTTTCTGCCCGCACAAAAAAGCGCTGCCCTTTTTTATGCAGCTCGTCGAGGGAGTCGTTGCCGCCCGCACCCGGATCGATCACCTCATCGAAGGCTGCTCCAGCAACTGGAAGATCGGGCGCATGTCGGGGGTCGACCGCAATATCATGCGTGTTGCGGTCTACGAACTGCTCTATTGCGGAGATATTCCATCCAAGGTTTCCATCAACGAGGCCATCGATATCGGCAAGAAATACGGCACCGAAGATTCAGGCGCTTTTATAAACGGCATCCTGGACAGTATCCGGGCGGCCATGGACAGCGGTCAAATCGACCCTGCGGCCGAGCCGGCCACGCATGAGGACGAGGTCCGGGAAGCCGCCGGGCCAAAGACGCCCCCTGCCGGCGTAAAAGCCCCGCCAGACGAACCCCGGGCCGCAAGCAGGCCGGACGAAGTGGAAAAACCCGCCGTGCAGCGGTCGGTGGCTCTGTCGCCGAGGATCAGGAAGCGGCCTGCAAACCGCAATAAGGCGTCCTAATTGATTAATCAAAGCAAGGAGAAAAGCATCATGGAAGTCCGTAAAGTTCTGTTGAGCGAAGACGAAATGCCGCGCCAGTGGTACAATATCCTGGCGGACATCAAGATGAATCCGCCCCTAGGGCCCGATGGGCAGCCGGTTAAACCGGAGATGCTGGCGCCGGTCTTTCCCATGAACCTCATCGAACAGGAGGTTTCCACCGAACGCTGGATCGACATACCGGAAGGGATTTTGCAGATCCTGAAAATATGGCGCCCCTCTCCCCTGGTACGCGCGCTTTTTCTGGAAAAGGCTCTGGATACACCGGCCAGGATTTATTATAAAAACGAAGGCGTCAGCCCCCCCGGAAGCCACAAACCCAACACCGCCGTTGCCCAGGCCTATTACAACAAAGAGTTCGGCATCAAAAAAATCACCACCGAAACCGGTGCCGGACAGTGGGGCAGCGCCCTGTCTTTTGCCTGCTGCCAGTTCGGGATCGAATGCAAGGTCTTCATGGTGCGCGTCAGCTTCGACCAGAAACCCTACCGCAAATCCATGATGGAAGCCTGGGGTGGACACTGTGTGGCCAGCCCTTCCACGGAAACCGAGGCCGGGCGCCAGGCGCTGGCCAAAGATCCCGAGACACCCGGCAGCCTCGGCATCGCTATCAGTGAAGCCATCGAGGCGGCTGTTTCCGACAAAAGCGGCACCACGCGCTACTCTTTGGGCAGCGTGCTGAACCACGTGCTGCTGCACCAGACCATTATCGGGCTGGAAGCCAAGAAACAGTTGGAAAAGATCGGTGAATACCCGGATGTGGTCATCGGTTGTGCCGGCGGCGGCAGCAACTTCGCCGGGCTGGCCTTCCCCTTTGTGCTCGACAAGATCAACGGCCGCGACCTTGAGATTTACCCCGTCGAGCCGGCGGCCTGCCCGACCATGACCCGGGCGCCTTTCGTCTACGATCATGGCGATACGGCCCGCTATACGCCGCTGTTGCCCATGCACAGCCTGGGGCATGCCTTTGTGCCGCCGCCTTTTCACGCCGGGGGATTGCGCTATCATGGCATGGCACCAACTGTTAGTCAGCTGGTCACCGAGGGGATCATCTCACCCAAGGCCGTGCGCCAGCTGGAGGCCTACAAGGCCGGTGTGCAATTCGCCCGTACCGAAGGGGTGATCCCGGCGCCCGAAACCACCCACGCGCTGGCCTATGTGGCCCAAGAGGCCCGCAAGGCCAAAGAAGAAGGCAGGGAAAAGGTTATCCTGGTCAATTTCAGCGGGCACGGGCTGCTGGATTTTGCCGGCTACGACAAATATTTCAGCGGCAAGCTGGACAACTATGCACTGTCCGATGAGCAGCTGGCTGAGGCGGAGAGCGCTTTTGCCGATTTTCCCAAACCCCAGCACTTGAAAAGCCGCTGAAAAGGCGACCGCTGATATGGATGTAAGCAAAGACAGATACCGCCGGCGCTGCCCGAAGCTCGGCGGCCCGGTCGCTTTTTCCTACTGCCGGAGCAGCGGAGCGTCGGAACTGCCCTGCCACAAAATCATGGACTGCTGGTGGGAAGTTTTCGACATCCATGCGTTTTTAAAACTAAACTATGCGCCGGAGCAGCTGCAAGCCTTTGCCCGGCGCAGCATACCGGAACCCAAGATCAGCAGCCTGGTCGACCTGATTGCAAAAGCCCGGCGCAGCAGCGGAACGGATGACGTCTGACCATGCGGGACCCGACCCGCTTTCTCAGGGCGCGGCGGTTCCCGCAGTGCATGAGCCGAAGAGGAGATTTCCATTGATCATTAAAAAGTTATCCGTGGGGCCGCTGATGGCCAACTGTTTCATCGTGGGATGCAAAGAAACCGGAGAAGCTGCAGTGATAGACCCGGGAGGTGAAGCCGACCGGATCCTGATGGCGCTGGCGGAATCCAAACTGACTGTAAAATACATCCTCAATACCCACGGGCACTTCGATCACGTGGGTGCCAACGCCCGCCTGAAGCAGGCTACCGGGGCGCAGCTGCTGATCCACCGTTTGGATGCCCCCATGCTGGACCAGGTGCTGGCGGCGGCCTCCACCTTCGGGCTTGCCGCCGAAAATTCACCTGCTCCCGACCGCACCATAGAAGAGGGCGACACGGTCTCGTTCGGCAGGCTCACGTTCGACGTGATCCACACGCCCGGCCATACACCGGGGGGCGTGTCATTTCACAGTGACGGGCATGTTTTCGTTGGTGACACCCTCTTTGCGGGCTCCATCGGCCGTACGGATTTTCCCGGCGGCGATTACGCAACGCTGATCGCCAGCATCCAGCAGAAGCTCTTTCGACTGGACGATGCGGTCACGGTCTACAATGGCCACGGACCGGAAACCACCATCGGCGTTGAGAAGCGCACCAATCCCTTTGCGCGGATTGTGTAATGCAAGGCGGCATGTGATTCAGGACGGCTGGTCAACGGCAGCGATCTGTCTGCCTGGTTCGCAAGTCGGGTTTCAGGTGTCAAAACGGGGGTGCAGGCGCGCGTGCCGGGCTGCCCGGACACGGGAAAAAGGCCAACCGCTGGCAGGGGCGTAATGCACGGTGGTTGCTTTGCGGTTTGAAATTCGATATTGGCGGAAATCAAACCACGCAGGCCTAATTTCCGGGAAATGTCGAACAATGATCCCGGCACCTGATTGCCAAACGTCAGCCGCTGAAACCCGACACCCGGCCCACCCTTTCGTTCCCCGTTTCAGCCAAGCGCTAACTTTTTTTAAGCCGACTGCCGGCTTTTCCCGACGCCTGCCGCGCGGCAGTCCCTCAACGCCCTACAGCGCCCTCGCGCTCCCCATTTCTGCCAGCTACCGACTGGTACGTTGCCGACACCCCGCGTCCATCATAAAGCCGCGGCTTCGATGCACATCCCCGGCATGGTCAGGATGGCCGCAGAGGATAGCTGACGTCCCGGTGCCTGAGGATATCGTAGTAGATGCGGATTTTTTTGACGAAAGCGATGGGCTCGGATCCGCGGCAGTACCCGTAGATGGCATCCTGGAAGTATTTTTGGCGGCTCAGCAAAGGCAGTGTGCGCATCAGTGATTCCCAGCGGTTGGGGTCGAGGTTCTGTCTGCGGGCCAGGTTGCGGGCGTCCAAGATGTGGCCCTGGCCGATATTGTAGGCGGCCAAGGCAATGTAGAGCCGGGCCGGATAGGCGGCCTTGTCGTAGAAAGCATAGAAGTTCATCAGGTGCCGTACGCCGGCCCGGATGTTTTCAGCCGGGTTGAAGATATCGCTTACGCCGAATTTGGCGGCGGTTTCAGGCATCAGTTGCATGAGGCCCAAGGCGCCGGCTGTACTGACGGCGCGTGGATCGAAATGCGATTCCTGGTAGATCAGGGCGGTCAGCAGGCGCCAGTCGAGGTTGTAGCGCACGGCGGTTTCCTGGATGATGGCCCGGTAGCGCGGCAGCCGTTCCCGGATGAGGCGGTAAAAGGCGTCGATGTCGGTGGGATCGTAGAGGTCGACATTGGCATAGTAGCGGTTGTAGATTTTGTCGAAAGTGCCGTTGCCGCGGATGGTGTCGAAAAAGCGGTTGGCTTTTTCAATAAGCGCGTGTGCTCCCGGATGAAAAGCCCAGCCGAGCACCTGGCGGCCGGAAATGGCCCCGGCGATACGCACTGCGGGATAGTAGCGGCGGTTGAGTTTGGCGATGTTGCTGTCGGCAATGGTGGCCTCGATTTTGCCTTCGGCAACCTGCCGGATCAATTCTTCGGTGGGGGTGTCCACGTGCAGCCGTATGCCGACGGCAATGCCGTGCTGCCTGAGGATCTCCAGCTGACGCTGGTAGGATGTCCCCGTGCGCACGTCGACGATCCTGCCGGCGAGGTCCGCGGCGGTCTGGATACGGTGGTTTTTGCGCTGCACGATGATCTGCTGCTGAATCTGCATGTAGCCTTCTGAAAAGCGTATGCGACGTTCTCTATGGGGCGTGATCGTCATGCTGGCAGCGATGAAATCGCCCTTCCCACCGAGCAGATCCGGAATCATCTGGTCCCACCTGTGCGCTACGCGCACCTGCAGGGCAACTCCCAGAAAACGGGCAAAAGCCTTGGCCAGATCGTATTCGAACCCCATCGGCCGGTCCCTGTAAAGGTAGTAGCAGTGTGCGTTGTTGCGTGTAATGACGGTGATTTTACCTGCGCGGTAGATGTCCTGCAGGGAGCGGTAAGGCGGTTTTTCGTGGCAGGCGCCGAGGATCAAGGCGGCGGCCAGCAGCAGGCCGCCGACAGCCCATAAAGCCCGGCGGGCATGAACGCTATGCGCAGAAAGGGGCTTTTTCATGGGTGCACAGGTACACACCGGGCGCCCGCACCGCCGGCGATCCGGCGCAGCAGGCATCCCGACGGCGGTTTGCGGGAGTAAACATGCAGTTTTATATTTGAATTTGGTTTCACTTTGCCCTATACTAGTAATTTTGGGGAAATGCTAAATCTCTAAAGGCCTCTAATGCAAAACAACATCATACGCAAAGCCACGCGCCAGATCAAGGTCGGAAAGGTGAAGGTCGGTGGGCAGGCGCCCATCGTCGTTCAGTCGATGACCAATACGCCGACCCAGGATGTGGCTGCAACGGTCCGCCAGATTAAAGATCTGGAGGCCGCCGGCTGCGAAATCGTCCGCGTTGCCGTACCGGACAGCCAGGCGGCGGCCGCCCTAGCGGCCATCAGGGCGCAAATCACGATTCCGTTGATTGCCGATATCCACTTCGACCATCGCTTGGCCATAGCGGCGGCCGAGGCCGGCGCCGACGGCCTGCGCATCAACCCCGGCAACATCGGCAGCCACCGCCGTGTGCAGGCGGTGGTCGACTGTGCCGGCGCACACCGGATTCCCATTCGCATCGGAGTGAATTCCGGATCACTGGAAAAGGACATTCTGGCAAAACACGGCGGCGTTACGGCCCAGGCCATGGTGGAAAGCACCCTGCGCAACATCGATCTGGTAAAGTCCATGGGGTTTGAGGCCATCAAGGTCTCCCTGAAGGCCTCGGACGTGCAGCGTACATTGGCGGCCTACCGGCTGCTGGCTGCAAAAACCGACGTGCCCCTGCATGTCGGGGTGACCGAGGCCGGCGGGCTTTACGCCGGCATCGTCAAGTCTTCGCTGGGTATCGGGATGCTGCTGGCCGACGGCATCGGCGATACGCTGCGGGTCTCCCTGACCCGGGACCCGGTCGAGGAAGTGCGTGTGGCCTATGAAATTCTGCGAGCGCTGGATATCCGACACCGTGGGCCGGAGATTATTTCCTGCCCCACCTGCGGGCGCACGCGCATCGACTTGTTCGATATTGTGGCACGGATCGAACAGGCGCTTTTAAAAAAGACGGTGCCGGTTAAAATCGCCGTTATGGGTTGTGTGGTCAACGGTCCCGGCGAGGCCCGCGAAGCGGATATCGGCATTGCGGGCGGCGACGGCAAGGGGGTTTTGTTCAAACGCGGCAGAATCGTCAAATCGTTTCCCCAGAAACAGCTGGTGCGTGTCCTGCTCGAGGCGGTGGAAGATTTTGAACGCGAGGGGGCGGACAGCGCCCAAAAGCATTCCGAAGGCAATAAAAATAAATGAGAAGCGCGCCGGGTGCAAGGCGCTGCAACAGGAAGGAATTGAAAGATGGCAAAACAATCAAAGTCAGCCATTGAACCCACCCGCGAACAGGATTACCCGGAGTGGTATCAACAGGTGGTCAGGGCTTCGGACCTGGCTGAAAAATCACCGGTGCGCGGTTGCATGGTGATCAAACCCTGGGGGTATGCCCTGTGGGAGAACATGGTCCGCATCCTGGACCGCATGTTCAAGGCCACGGGGGTCAAAAACGCCTATTTCCCGCTCTTTATCCCCTTGAGTTTCCTTGAGAAAGAGGCCCAGCACGTCGAAGGTTTCGCCACCGAGTGCGCGGTGGTTACACATCACCGGCTGGAAAAAAGCCCCGACGGACTGGTTCCGGCCGGAAAACTGCAGGAACCGCTGATCGTGCGGCCCACGTCTGAGACCATCATCGGAGATGCCTTTTCAAAGTGGGTCAGCAGCTACCGGGACCTGCCGCTTCTGATCAATCAATGGGCCAACGTGGTGCGCTGGGAGATGCGTACGCGCATGTTTCTAAGGACCAGTGAGTTCCTCTGGCAGGAGGGGCACACCGCCCACGCCAGCGAGGCCGAGGCCGTTGAACGGACACGCCAGATGCTGGATGTATATACCGATTTTGTGGAAAACGAACTGGCCATCCCGGTGATCAAGGGCCGCAAAACGGCGGCGGAAACCTTTCCGGGGGCTGTGGATACCTTCTGCATCGAGGCCATGATGCAGGACCGCAAGGCCCTGCAGAGCGGGACTTCTCATTTCCTGGGGCAGAATTTTGCGCGTGCCTCGGGCATCAAATTTCAATCCCGGGATGAAAAAGAGGCCTATGCCTGGACGACCTCCTGGGGCGTGTCCACGCGCCTGGTGGGCGGCATCATTATGAGCCACGGTGACGATGACGGCATTATCCTGCCGCCGCGGGTGGCTTCCGCGCATGTCGTACTGCTGCCCATTTTGCGCAAAAATGCGGATGCGGCGGCGGTGATGGAGTATACCGGCAAGCTGGCGGATGCCTTGCGCCGGGTGCGCTACCATGGCCGCTTTTTGACGGTTGAAATCGACGACCGGCCTGTGGGCGGCAGCCGCGGCTGGGACTGGATCAAAAAGGGGATTCCGCTGCGGGTGGAAATCGGGCCGCGCGACATTGCCCAAAATGCCGTTTTCGTCGGCCGCCGGGACCGCGCCGTAAATGCAAAAACATCGCTGAGCAGGCGGCAGTTCCTGGATACGGTTTGCGAAATTTTGGATGACATTCAGCACAACCTGTTCGAGCGAGCGCGCGCTTTCAGAAAAAGGCACACACTGCCCGTTGACGACCGGCGCGAGTTTTATGATTTTTTTACGCCCGCCAACCCCGCGCGGCCTGAAATCCACGGCGGTTTCGCCCTGTCGCACTGGTGTGGTGCGGCCGACTGCGAAGCCAGGATCAAAGAAGACCTGCGCGTGACGATTCGCTGTATCCCCCTTGAAAACCAGGACGCCGCCGGGAACTGTATCTGCTGTGGCAAGCCCTCGCCGCAGCGGGTGGTTTTTGCCAAAGCCTATTAGATGATATCCGGGGCGGCGCACGGCAGCTTTTCGAAGACATACGCTGCAGGCAAACGGCAGGGCGCAGAGGCCGGTTGAAGATATCTGATGATCCGCATCAACGACATCATTGAAAAGGTAGTGGCACACAACCCGAAGGCCGATGTCGACCTGATCAACCAGGCCTATGTATATTCGGCCCGGGTGCATGCCGGTCAGGTGCGTCTCAGCGGCGAGCCTTACCTTTCGCATCCGCTGGAGGTTGCCCATATCCTGGCTCAGATGAAGCTCGATACCGTGAGTATCGCCGCCGGACTGCTGCATGACGTGGTTGAGGATACGCACGCCACGGAGGTGGAAATCGGCGAGATCTTCGGCTCTGAAGTGCAGCATATCGTTGCCGGTGTCACCAAACTGAGCACATTGACATTCGCCAGTTCGCGTCAGCGCCAGGCCGAGAGTATCCGCAAGATGCTGTTGGCCATGGCCGACGATATCCGGGTCATTTTGATCAAGCTGGCCGATCGGCTGCACAACATGCGTACGCTGCGTTTCCACAGCCAGGAGGGCAAACGCCGGAAAATCGCCCAGGAAACCCTCGACATTTACGCCCCCATCGCTTCGCGGCTCGGTATCTACTGGATCAAGAGCGAGCTTGAAGACATCTCCTTCATGTACCTGCAGCCGGAAGCCTATGAACGCATCAAAGGACTGGTGGCCAAGGACCGTGAGCAGCGGGAGGCCTACATCCAGGAGGTCAAGCAGCTGATCAAGGGAAAGATGGCGGAAAACCATCTGGAATGCAGCGTGACCGGGCGTTACAAGCGTTTTTACAGCATTTACCACAAGATGCTCAGCCAGAACCTGGATTTCGAAGAAGTCTATGACATCATTGCCTTTCGGATCATTCTCGACACCATTCCGCAGTGCTACGAGGCCTTGGGTCACGTGCACGCCATGTGGAAGCCCATCGATTACAAATTTAAAGATTACATCGGGCGGCCCAAGCCCAACATGTACCAGTCCCTGCATACTACGGTGATCGGTCCCCGGGGTGAACGTGTGGAAATCCAGATCCGCACACACGAAATGGACCGGGTCGCCGAATCCGGAATCGCCGCCCATTGGAGTTACAAAGAGGGCCGAAGCATCGATGAAACGGCCAGCCAGCGTTTCGCCTGGATTCAGAGCATCGTCGAAAACCAGGAGAACATCCGCGATCCCAATGAATTTCTGGAAAATGTGCGCATCGACCTCTTCCCGGACGAGGTCTACGTCTTCACGCCCCAGGGCGACATCAAATCCCTGCCCAGGGGGGCCACACCGGTGGATTTTGCCTACCTGATCCACACCGAGGTCGGCCACCGGTGCACCGGGGCCAAGGTCAACGGCCGCATGGTGCCGCTGAAGTATGAACTCAAGACCGGTGATATCGTGGAGATTCTTACCGCCAAAAATCACCATCCCAGCAAAGACTGGATCAAATTCGTCAGGACCGTCAAGGCGCGTTCCAGGATCCGGCAGTGGATCAAAATCCAGGAGCGGCAGCGCAGCCTGACGCTGGGGCGCGAGATGTGCGAAAAGGCCTTTCAGAAAGAGGGTCTCAGCTTCAATGCCTTTCTGAAATCGGAAAAACTGCCGGAGATTGTTCAGAGCCTGGGTTTCAAGAGTGCCGACGACCTGATCGCCAGCGTGGGATACGGCAAGAACACGCCGCTTCAGATCATCCGCAAGTACATGCCCAAACCCGGCAGCGCGGATGACGGGAGTTCCATTTTTAACAAACTGATCGGAAAGGTCCGCCGGAAAAAGGCTAGAGACGGCATACTGGTCAAGGGCCTGGATGACATCCTGGTAAAGTTCGGAAAATGCTGTCGTCCGGTTCCCGGCGATCCGATTACCGGCTATATCACCCAGGGGTTCGGGGTGACGGTGCACCGCAGCAGTTGCAAAAATGCGCTGAAGATGAATCCCGAGCGGCAGATCGAGGTGCAGTGGAGCGATGCGGTCACCGACACCTATCCCGTCAAGATCAGGGTCAGTTCTTACGACCGCATGGGCCTTTTGGCCGACGTCGCCGCCGCCATTGCCAAGCACAACGCCAATATCTTGAATGCCAACACCTCGGTACGCGACAACAAGGTGGTCGACAGCCAGTTCACCATTGCCGTCAAAGACACGGCGCATCTGAACCAGGTGCTGGCCGAAATCAGGAAGGTCAAGCGGATTCTGGATGTGAAGCGGCTGGATATCTGAGGCGCCGGCGGGGGATGCGGACAGGATCAAAGCGCGCAGGCAAAAAAACTGCAAGTCGGGCTGCCGTAAATTGCGTCCGGCCGTATTGGGAATCCACAACCGGGCGGCGTCTTGGTACGTGTGCACCTGCCGTGCGGGCGTGGCAACGGTAGCGAAAAGGGAGGATCTACGGCGGCGGGAGTCCCCTAGGGCGCTTTGACCACACGGCCGGACTTGATGCAGCTGGTGCAGATCACGATTTTTTTGACCTGCCCGTCGCGCAGCGTCCGAACGCGCTGCAGGTTGGGTTTAAAGCGGCGTTTGTTTACATTGTGAGCATGACTGACGTTGTTCCCGGTAAGCGGCTTTTTGCCGCAGATTTCACATATTCTGGACATGTTGGCGACTCCTCATCCGAAACACGGAATTTCCCGTATTTTCCGCATATATTCAAAAGGTGGCCTTTTACCGCAATTTTGCGTGTGTGTAAAGCTTTTTCCCCGGGCGGCAGAGATTTTGTTTTTTTCATGACCCCTAGCTCTGGTCGTCCGCCAGCACAGCCTGGCACAGACGGATATACCGCAGGGCTTCATTGTGATAGCCCACATCCGGGAACTTCGTCAGCACGGTTTTGAAGCGGTGCAACGCGGCGCGGTAATGTTTGGCTTTATAATAGAACTTGCCCACATATACCTCATGTCCGGCAATGCTTTTCAGGCATTTGCTGATATGCGGTTGCGCCCGGATGGCGTAGACATTGCCCGGGAAACGGCTCGTCAGGCGTCTGAATATCTTTATCGCTTTGCGGGCAGGTGTCTGATCGCGGTCCACGGTGTCGATTTGCTCGAAATAGCACATGCCCGCCTGATAAATGACATAGGGGATGGCTTCGTTGCGCGGGTGCAGGTTTTCAAAAGACTGGTAGGCGTACACCGCTTCTTCGTAATTTCCCAGCTTGTAGTTGGCGTCGGCGATTTTCAGCTCGGCAAGCATGGCGTACTTGCTGAAAGGGTACCAGTCCTTCAAGTGTTCGAAGGCTTTGATGGCATCCTTATAGTTCTTGCTCTTGTAGGCATCCATCCCGTCGCTGGCAAGCTCGGGGGCAGACTTTTCGATGTCGGGCCGGAACCAGGAACAGCCCGCCAGTCCGAACAGGACTGCGATGACCAAACCGGCGGCGACAGTTGACGCGCATCGCCGTGCGGCTTTTGGCCGGTCGATAGGGGCAGCTGGCGGTGCAATCGGCATTTGAATTCGTCCTTTCGGTGGCAGGTACCGGAACGCCATCGGAGGGGGCAGCGGTTTTTGCGGCTCCGGGGAATCATTGCCGGATGTCCGCTTCCCGGGCGGACCGTGTGTCACGGGCGTGCAGTGCGCGCAACCGGTCCCGGATGGTTGCAACCTGCCGAAATCATAGCAGGTTGTTCAATGTTTCCTCCAATTTTGATTTGGCCACGATTCCAACGATCTGGTCCTGGAGTTTGCCGTCCTTGAATACAATCAGCGTCGGGATGGCCTTAATGCCGTATTTGCTCGGTGTGACCGGGTTGTCGTCCACATTGCATTTCACGAATTTAACTTTGTCACCAAAGCTGCCGGCCAGATCTTCTACCACCGGTCCGATGGCCTTGCAGGGGCCGCACCAGGGCGCCCAGAAATCGACCAGCACCGGCTTGTCGTGCTGCAGAACCTCGGATTCAAAACTGCTGTCATCAATTTCGACTACATTCTTTGCCATGGCGGTGCCGTCCTTTCTATGGGAAGTGTAAACAGTAAGTCGGATTATAGTTACCGTCAAAGGGATTGTCAACCTTGCCGGCCGCCGCCGGCCGCATTGATTCGCGGTTTGACATCTCCAGGTGCTTCTGCTATTTAACACACTAAAGATGCTTGTTATTTTGACAGTGTCCGGACCCTCGCGCGCCTTGAAATGCACAGGGGAATAGTAGTTGCCGGGCGGGAAGGGGGATTCTTTATTTGGCCGCTTCTTTACGTATCGGCGTGCTGCTGTCTGGCAGCGGGACAAATTTCAGGGCCATTGCCGAGGCCTGCCACAACGGCGCCATTGACGGGCAGGTGGTTTTCGTGGGCTCCGATAATCCGCGAGCGAAGGGACTGGACTACGGGCGCCGGTGCGGCATTCCGGTGTTTACGGTGGACTACCGGTCTGTGATCCGCCGGGTGTGTGACGGTACGACCCCGACGGGGCCGTCTGATTTTGTGTTAGATGACGTGCAGGCTAAGCAGTCACTGATGCCTGCGCACAGCGATCCCGGCAAACTGAAAAGCTTTTTGATCTCGCGGGCCGCAGCCGAGGCGCAGCTGCTGGAAAAGATGGCGGCCTACCCCTTTGACCTGCTGGTATTGGCGGGTTTCATGCGCACCCTGACGCCCTATTTTCTCGACCGGGTGAATGTCGCGCCCCGACAGCTGCGCGTCATGAACATCCATCCGGCCCTGTTGCCGGCTTTTCCGGGGATCGACGGCTATGGCGACACCTTTCGCTACGGCTGCAAGGTGGCCGGGTGTACGGTGCATTTCGTGGACTACGGGGAAGATACGGGCCCCATTATCGCCCAGCGCGCCTTTCCAATCCGGGAAACAGACACCCTGGAATCGATCCGCAAAAGAGGTCTGCAGCTTGAATGGCAGCTGTATCCGGCATGCATCCAGCTGTTTGCCGAGGGCCGGCTGCGTCTTGTAAAGACCCGTTTGCAACCGCCGGTTGGGCAGCAGACCAGCCGGACGGTTGTCAGAATTGCACCTGACGGACAGACCCAGGCACCGTGATGGACAAAATACTCATTGTTGACGACAGTGCCACCATCCGCAAGCTTCTCCTCTTCCATCTGAAAAACGAGCCCTATGTGCTGCTGGAATCCTGCGACGGTCTGCAGGCACTGGATGCCTGCCTGCGTGAACATCCCGACCTGGTGATCTCCGATATCCAGATGCCGCAACTGGACGGCTATGGTTTGTGCCGTCGGCTCCAGCAGGACCCCCGCACGCAGGATATCCCGATCATCTTTTTATCCGCCAGGGCCGAGGCGGCGGACAAGATCAAAGGCCTGGAGCTGGGGGCGGTGGACTATATCATCAAACCGTTCGACAGGGGCGAAATCCTGGTGCGCATCCGCAACCAGTTGAAAATCCGGCACCTGACCCGCTCGTTGATGGACGCCAACCGTCAGCTCAGGGAGAAACAGCGGCGTATCGCCGCCGACCTCGAAGCCGCCGCCCAGATTCAAAAGAGCCTCCTGCCCGCAGCGGTGCCCAGATTCTCGCATGTGGGGGTGGCCTGGCGCTTTTTCCCCTGCGAGCAGGTGGGCGGCGATGTCATCAATATTTTCCAGTTGGATGAAGAGCACCTGTCGGCTTTCGTGCTGGACGTCAGCGGCCATGGGGTGCCGTCGGCCATGGTTACGGTTTCGGTCTGCCAGGCGCTTTTGTCAAAAAGCGATTCCATTCTGAAACGGCCGATATCTCACGCACCCTTTTACGAGCTGGCGGCGCCGGCCCAGGTGCTTACACGGCTGGATCAGGAATTTCCCTTTGAGCGTTTCGAGAAGTACTTCACCATGGTTTACCTGGTATTGAATATCCGCAGCGGGCGGGTGCGGTACTGCAATGCAGCACACCCCAGGCCGGTGCTGCTCCGGGAAGACGGCCGTCTCGAGATGCTGGAGTCCGGCGGAACGGTCATCGGCATGGGAACGGGTGTGCCCTTTGAAGACAGCGAAGTCTGCCTGCAGTCCGGCGACCGGATTTTTCTGTACACCGACGGGATTGTGGAGTACGCTGATCCGTCGGGTGAATTTTTCGGCGAAGAACGCTTCTGCCACAGGCTTCAGGAAACCCGTACGATATCGCTGGATGCCGTTTGCGAATCCGTCATCCAGTCCATGACAGCGCACAGCGGCGAATTTACTCCCCAGGACGACATCACCCTGCTGGCGCTCGAGTTTCAGGGGTGAGTTCGGCCGCAGCGTTCAGCATGCACGTCATTCAAACAGGAGAGGGCCGATGCAGATCGAAATCGAAAAACAGGACGGCGTCGCCGTCGTCAGGGCGTTGGAAAAACGGATTGACGCCAGTTTGTCCGGTGAATTCAAGGCCAAACTCTTGGAGGCGATCCGGGAAGGCAACAAACGGATCGTACTTGATATTTCGATGGTGGAATTCATCGACAGCAGCGGGCTGGGGGCGATCATTTCCGGCCTCAAAGCCGTGGGGGAAGACGGTAAACTGGTGGTTTCCGGCAGTACGGAAAACGTGCGCTCCATGTTCAGATTGACCCGCATGGACCGCATCTTTTCCATATATGACACCGAACAGGAAGCCGTGCATGCTCTGACCGCCGATAACGGATGAATGCGCATACCCGCATGTGCTGCCGGCATGCGTGAGGAAGTACGTTTATGGGATGTGAAAGCGATAGCCGTCTGCCGGAAACCGCGGATGAATTTAAAAACGCCATCTGCCGGCACCTGAAAGACACCCTGGGCCAATACTGGGAGCAGGCTGCGGACAGGGAACTCTTCTGGGCCGGATCGCTGGCGGTGCGCGACATCCTGATCGAGAAGATGCTGCAGACCGAAGCGCGCTACCGCGATGCCGATGCCAAGCGGCTTTACTACCTTTCCATGGAGTTTTTAATCGGTCGTTCACTGGGGAAAAACCTCTATAATCTTGGGATCCTGGCACCGTTTGCCGAAGCCCTGCAGGCCCTGGACCGCGATCTGGAGAAAATCCGGGACTGCGAACGCGATGCCGCACTGGGAAACGGCGGGCTGGGCCGGCTGGCGGCCTGTTTTCTGGACTCGCTGGCAACCATGGATATGCCCGGTTTCGGATACGGCATCAACTACCAGTACGGACTCTTCAAGCAGGAAATCGACAACGGCTACCAGAAGGAGAAACTGGACAACTGGCTGGTGCACGGCAGCCCCTGGCAGATTGAGCGGCCGGAGCGCGCTTGTATCATACCGATTTACGGGCGAATCGAACATGCACAGGATGTAAACGGCGCCTACAACCCCATGTGGTTGGACTGGCAGCTCATCATCGGCGTGCCCCATGACATGCTGATTGCCGGCTACGGCGGCCGCAGTGTCAATTTCCTGCGGCTCTACTCGGCACGTGCATCCGATGAGTTCGACATGCAGATATTCAACCGCGGGGACTATATTCGCGCCGTGGAACGGAAGGTGGCTTCGGAAACGGTGACCAAAGTGCTGTATCCCGCCGATGACATCGAAGCCGGCCGCGAACTGCGCCTGATCCAGGAGTATTTCTTCGTGGCCTGCGCGCTGCGCGACATCATGCGGCGCTATACGCAAAAGCATACGACATTTGACCCCTTTACGCACAAGGTGGCCATCCAGCTCAACGACACGCACCCTGCGCTGGCGATCGCCGAACTGATGCGCATGCTCGTGGATGAACACCAGGTGCCCTGGGAGGAAGCCTGGCGGATCAGCTGCGGGACCTTCGCCTATACCAACCACACCCTGCTTGCGGAAGCCCTGGAAAAATGGCCCGTCGAACTGTTGGCGCGTGTGCTGCCGCGCCACCTGCAGATCATCTATGAGATCAACCGCCGTTTTCTGGAACAGGTGGCGCAGAAATGGCCTGCTGATAACCAGCGCCTGCGGCGTCTGTCGCTCATCGAGGAAAGTTCGCCCAAGCAGGTGCGCATGGCACATCTGGCCATCGTCGGCAGCCATACCGTAAACGGCGTGGCCGCCCTGCACAGCCGGCTGCTTAAGGAAAACCTGTTTCCGGATTTCAATGCCCTGTGGCCGCAAAAGTTTACCAACAAAACCAACGGCATCACGCCGCGGCGTTGGCTGCTCAAGGCCAATCCGCACCTGTCGCGGCTGATTTCAGCACACATTGGCCGGGGCTGGGTGCGTGATCTGGAACGTCTGCGCGACCTGGAACCACTGGCCGCGGATGCCGGGTTTCGGGCGGACTTCGAGCGCATCAAGCGCCGCAACAAGGAACACTTGGCCGCGGTGATATTTGAAACCACGCGTGTGCGTGTGGACCCCGGGTCGCTTTTCGACATCCAGGCCAAACGGATCCATGAGTACAAGCGCCAGCTGCTCAAGGTGATGAGCATCGTGCAGCGCTACCTGGCCATCGTGGAGCAAAGCCGCCTGCCGCAGGTGGTGCGCACGTTCATTTTTGCGGGCAAGGCCGCGCCCGGGTACACGGCTGCCAAGCGCATGATCAAACTGATCAACAGCGTGGCACAGACCGTGAACCGGGACCCGCGCGTCAAGGGCCTCCTGAAGGTGGTATTTATTCCCGATTACCGGGTTTCACTGGCCGAAAAGATCATTCCGGCCGCCGATCTGAGTGAGCAGATTTCCACGGCCGGCAAGGAAGCCTCGGGCACGGGAAACATGAAATTTGCCTTGAATGGAGCCCTGACGGTGGGGACCCTGGACGGCGCCAACATCGAAATCATGGAAGAGGTGGGGGCCGAGAACATCTTTATCTTCGGCCTGCGAGCCGAGCAGATCCGGCAGATGCGCGCCCGGGGTACCTACAATCCCTGGGACTACTATTTGGCCGATGAAGATATCCGACAGGTCGTGGACGCCTTTGCCGGGAAACGCTTCTGTCCTGACGAACCCGGTCTCTTCCGCCCGGTTTTCGACGCGCTTTTGCACCAGGGGGATGTCTATTTTCACCTGGCCGATTTCGGCCCCTATATTGAAACCGAGCGTCGCATCGATGACGGTTTTGCCGATAAAGCGGCCTGGACGCGCAAGGCCGTGCTGAATGTCGCGCGCATGGGAAAATTTTCGTCCGATCGCACGATATCCGAATATGCGCACGACATCTGGAATCTTAAGCCCGTCCAGTAATGTCGGGAAGATGATATGCAGGCCGGCCGTAAGGCCGGCCGGGGAAACGTAGCGTGGGATTCAAAGCGCATACCAAGACATCTGTGGCGGCAATTGAGCTGAGCGCCGAACTGGAAATTACCAGCCGTGTGGATGAAGTGGCCCAGGTGCGGCGCTTTGTCAGGAAGCTCTGCCGGTCACTGCCCGACGGATGCCTGCACCGGGAGCGCATCAGCCAGATCGAGCTGGCCGTCACCGAGGTGGTGACCAACGTCATCCGGCACGCCTACGAAGGCGCCAGTGACCGCACCATCCACATCGCCGGTCAGGTGCGCGACGGGGTCCTGTCGCTGACATTCTACGACCGCGGCAAGCGCTTCGATCCCGCCAGTGTGCCGCCGCCGTGTTTTGACGGTTCCAAAAGCGGCGGATTCGGGGTATATATCATTTCCCAGATTGCAGACGAGATCGACTACAGCCGCGATGAAACGGGGCGCAACCGGACGTGCCTGAAAATCAGGCTCGGTGACGTGCAGACCGCTTCGCGAAACGGGTGAAAAGCCGGGGACGTTATCATGGAAAAAGCCTTACGGCCTATGCACCGCCTGCTGGTTACCGGCGGATGCGGTTTCATCGGGACCAACTTTATCCGCTACCTGCTGCAGGACGCGGATTTCGACGGACAGATCGTCAATGTGGACAAGCTGACCTATGCCGGCAACCCGGAGAACCTCACCGATGTCGCCGCGCAGTATCCCCAACGCTATGTCTTTGAACAGGCCGATATATGTGACTCCGAAGCGTTGAAGCGCATTTTCGATCGCTACAGTATCGACAGTATCTGCCATTTTGCCGCCGAGTCCCACGTGGACCGCTCCATCGTCGCCCCGGACGCCTTCATCCAGACCAACATCGTGGGGACGTTCAATCTGCTCGAGCTGGCACGCGCGTACCGCACACGCCTGGTGCTGTTCCATCACGTGAGTACAGACGAGGTCTTCGGCAGCCTCGGGGACCACGGTGCTTTCAGCGAAGACACGGCCTACCGGCCCAACAGCCCCTACTCGGCCTCCAAGGCGGCCTCCGACCACCTGGTGCGCGCCTATCACAAGACTTACGGGTTGCCGGTGACCCTGTCCAACTGTTCCAATAACTACGGGCCGTACCAGTTCCCGGAAAAGCTGATCCCCTTGATGGTGCTGAATGCGCTGGCCGATCAGCCGTTGCCGGTATACGGGGACGGCCAGAATGTCCGCGACTGGCTGTACGTCCGGGACCACTGCACCGCCGTCTGGCGGATCATGCAGCGCGGCCGCGCCGGGCAGACTTACAACGTCGGGGGCGGCAGCGAAATGCGGAACATCACCGTGGTGGAGATGGTCTGTGATATTCTCGATGAGCTGGTGCCGCCGCAAAACGGCCGCAGCCGCCGCGAACTGATCACCTTTGTTACCGACCGGCCGGGCCACGACCGCCGCTATGCCATCGATTTTACACGTATCAGGGAGAAGCTGAACTGGCAGCCCGAAGAGTCTTTCGCATCGGGGCTGCGGAAAACCATCACGTGGTATCTGGATCAGCGCTGGTGGGTGGAGCGGGTTAAAAGCGGCCAGTACCGGGAGTGGATCAAACAGCAGTATCACTAGCCGCAAGCTGACCGCCGGGAAGGGGTGCCGGCAGCGGCAAATTGCAGCGCGGTAGCGCGATGGGAGTTTGAACGACACGTGGAACAGAACGTCAGGTCATTGCTGCCTTCCAGAGAGCAGGTCGAAAGTGTACTGGGCCGGCGGGTGAATGAGCTGCCCCCTTTCCCCCTGGTCGCGCTGAAGCTGCTGGAAATCACCCGTGACGACCGTAAGTCATCCGCCGATATCGCCAGGGTGGTCGAGGCCGACCCCTCCATCGCCGCCAAGACGCTGCGGATTGTCAATTCGGCGGCATACGGCGCACTGCGCCAGATCTCCTCCATCAAGCATGCGGTGGTACTGCTGGGGGTGCTTGAGATTCGCGCCATTGCGCTGGCCGTCACGTTGTTTGAAAATATCGTGCGGCCCGGACACGGTGCTGCATTTGACCGTGTTTTTTTCTGGAAGCACTCGATCTGCATGGCGGCGCTTTGCCGGGCCATGGCCCAGGAACTGCGCTTTCCGGATCCCGAGGAAGCTTACGTCGCCGGTTTGCTGCATGACATCGGCAAGGTGATTATCGATTCCTATGGCAAGGTGCGCTACGGTGCCTTCATTGCCGCCGCCCAAGATCACAACGGCGCTCTGGTCGATCAGGAGGACCGCCTGATCGGCCTGCGCCACGACGATGCCGGCGCCTATTTCTGTGATGCCTGGCAGATGCCCGAACGCCTGGTGCGCGCTATTTTGCTGCACCACCGGCGTTTCGGCCATCTCAAGCTCAACCAGGAAGATGCCACGCTGGTATCCGTGGTGGCGCTGTCCGATTTTATCACCTGGAACCAGGGTGTCGGGTCGGTCAACACGCCGCGCCAGCCAGTGCTGAGCCCGGAAGTGGCCTCCCACGTACGGCTGGATCAGCTGGATCTTCAGAGCCTGATGGCCCGTATGGACCGGGAAATGCGGAGTACGGCGGATTATTACGGTTTCGGCTTCCCGTCTTCGGAAAACTTCCGTGAGAGTCTGCTGCGGGCCAACATCGACCTGGGCCAGAAAAACGCACGCTATTTTCAGCTGCACGGGAACCTGAAAAAGGAGCTGGAGACCTTTTCACGCCTCAAAGAGAGTATCACCCGGCCGCATCGCAGCCTGGACCCCAAAGCCATTTTATCCGGCACCCTGGAAACCATTCAGCAGAGTTTTGACTTCGACCGTGTTTTTGCCATGAAAGTGGACCCGGTCCACCGCCACCTGACGATCGTCCAGGCAATGGACCGCACGAACCTGGATGTCGATCTGGAGCGCCTGCGGATACGGCTGGATTCGTCCGCCAGCGGATTTATCGACTGCCTGCGCAGCCACGTCCCCATATTGATCAGCGGCCGTACACCGGACGAGGTCCGGGCGCTGGAGTCGTTAAAAGTCACTGAGCTGGGGGTGGTTCCCGTTGCCAGCAACAATAAGATCGTCGGTATTATCGGTGTGGACAATGCGGCTTCACAGGATCCGCTGCAGCTGTCCGACCTGTCCGCCGTGGCCATCGTCACCAACGAACTGGGTATTGCGCTGGCAAACGCCAAAACCGTCGAGGAGATCAAAACCCGCGCCAGTCGCGACGGGCTGACCAACGTGTACAACCGGGCATCCATCGACACCTTTCTTAAGGAGGCCTTCAAGGCTGCGCAAAGCGGTGAAACCCGCCTGTCGCTGGCCATGATCGACGTGGACCATTTCAAGCGTTTCAATGACAGCTTCGGCCACCTGGCCGGGGACAGCATTCTCAAGCTGGTGGCCGGGACGCTGACTAAATTTTCGCGATCCACCCAGATCGTGGGACGCTACGGCGGCGAGGAGTTTTTGTGCGTGTTAAACGGCACCGATCTCGAGGCGGCGCTCAATTACGGCGAACGCATGCGCCGCAAAGTAGAGGATCTGGGCCATCTGCTGATCAAACGCTTTCCGGGTTACCAACTGAGCATCAGTGTGGGTGTGGCGGCCTACGAACCCGAAGTTAAAAGCCCCGCAGCGCTGATTGACCGCGCCGACCGTGCCATGTATCAGGCCAAACAGGGTGGGCGTAACCGGGTGATGCAGGCCTGATGTGCTGCCGGCGGATTGCCCCGGCACAGCATTTTCAGCTGTAATTTGGCAGGATTTGAAGCACCCGGGAAGGCTCAGAGCAGCTTGACGATCAACGGAATGGCCACGAAGGTTCCCAGCGAACTGCCGATGTTGGTGAAAACGACCACCAGCAGGATGCGCGTAACGTTGTTTTTCCAGAACCCGCGCACCGAGAGGATATCTTCCGGCAGCCTTTCGAAATCCCGGACTTTGGGGCGGCGCGAAAAGGCCTCGACAAGCCCCGACACCCAACCTGCGGCGATCATGGGGTTCAGCGATGTGAGCGGCGCCGCCACCACCGACGAGAGAATCGTCAGCGGATGCGCCAGGGCGATCACGGCGCCCAGCCCGGCCAGCGCCCCGTTGGCCACCACCCACCAGACCAGCATGTGCGTGCCGGTGTGGGATCCGCCCCAGAAAAAACCCAGGCCGAAAAGGGTCAAAATGGCCAGTGGAATGGCCCATTTCAGGACATGCAGCAGTTTGCCGGGCGGCGGTACGCGCTCCAGATCGTCCACATTCACGGGTGTTTCCCAATATTTGGCGATGCCGGGCACATGGCCGGCGCCCACAACTGCAACCACCCGTTGGCCGGGTGCTGTGCGGATTTTATACGCCAGGTAGCGGTCCCTTTCATCGATCAGGATCTTTTTGAGCTGTGGCATGGACTGGCCCACTTCGGCCAGGATGGATTCGAGCATATCCTGCTCTTTCATCTTTTCCACGTCTTCGGCCTCGATGTCATTTACCTCGGTAAAGGACAAGAGCAGCTGAAAGAGGAGCTTGATTTTCTGCGTGAAACGCATGCTGCGCCAGGTGCGTGAGAGGGTCACCCGGATGTCGCGGTCGGCCAGGTGAATATGGGCGCCGATGGCCTGGCCGCTTTCAATGGCCGCCAGCATTTCTTCACCGGGCTTGACATCCAGTTTTTTGGCGATGCGTTTCTGAAACGAGGCCAGCAGCAGATTGGACAGGAGCAGAAAAGCCTTTTTCTCCTTGATGACCTTGATGATGTCGGTTTCCTGCCAGGTTTTCTGCTGCAAAATGGCCTCGTACCGTGACGGACACAGCTCCACGCAGACCGTATCCGGCTTTTCGGCATCGATGAGCGACTTGACCAGCGTCACGCTTTCGCGCGATACGTGGGCCGTGCCGATCAGAATCACCTGCTGCCCGGCGGGAGTCTTCAGGCGGGTCACATTGCGGTTGTCTGTTGCACACATTCGGTATATACTCTCTTTAAAATTCGGGTAAACCCAATTGATGATTTCGTAAAAGTTCGGACTTTTCGCCTGCGCAGGCCTTTTCGGGGGCTGTGCAGCCAGCCGCGTACCGAATTCCGGGAACGGCGTCGTTACGCTCCTCAAAACAGCTTGGGATGGTTGACGCGCAACGATGCGCAGCGCTTTGCGACAAAAAGCCCTGAAATCCGCTCGAAACCGACTTTTTACGAGCCTGTCAATTGATATGGACCATAAATTACGGTGGTAGCCCGGTGAACCTATTATACCCCGGCCTTCAATGCAACCCAAATCGCGGCTGCCGGCAGCCGCTGCGTCCGGGAGGTGTCCCATGACAGGCGGCGCATCCCCTGCGCTGCCCGGCGGTAACTTCATTATCGCCGCGGAACCCTACTATCTTGAGACCGGTGATGAGGTGCGCACGTTCCGGGCGGCCGCGGCCGCCCGGCTGCCGGTGATGCTCAAGGGCCCTACGGGTTGCGGCAAGACCCGTTTCGTCGAATACATGGCCTATCAGCTGAAGCGCCCGCTGATCACGGTGGCCTGCCACGAGGACCTGTTTGCCTCGGACCTGATTGGACGCTACCTGCTGAAAGATGACGAAACCGTGTGGATGGACGGCCCTCTGACCCAGGCCGTACGCATGGGCGCCATCTGCTATCTCGACGAAATCGTGGAGGCCCGCAAGGACACGACGGTGGTCATCCACCCGCTGACCGACAGCCGCCGCTGCCTGAACATCGACAAGAAGGGCGAGGTGCTGCGGGCGCACCCTGATTTTTTGATGGTTATCTCTTACAATCCCGGCTACCAGTCGGTTTTAAAGGACCTGAAGCAGAGTACACGCCAGCGCTTTGTGGCGCTGCAGTTCGACTATCCCGGGCCTTCCCAGGAAGCGGAAATCGTGGCCCGCGAAAGCGGAATCGACACGGGTATTGCCAGGCGCCTGGTGACCCTGGCCGCCAGGATCCGCAACGTCCGCGAACAGGGCCTCGCCGAAGGCGTGAGCACACGGCTGTTGATCTACGCGGCCCTGCTGGTCAAAGACGGAATTCCCGTGTCGCGTGCCTGCCGCACGGCGCTATGCCTGCCCATTACCGATGATGCGCGCCTTCAGGAAACCCTCGACGATCTGGTCTCGGACCTGTTTTGAGAAACGGCCGCATGTCTGCCACACGGCAGCCCGGAAAGGATCGCGGCTGCCGGCGTGCCGGGATCCATCGCAGAAAGAACCGCCATGCTGATTTTCGATGATGTGTATGCCTGGGAAGGATGGGGCGGCGCCTTGCAGCTGCAGGCCGGCCGCTGCCGTTTGCGGATTTTTGATCTGCGCAAGGGGCCTTCCAAAAAAGTGGTGCTTTTCAAGCCTGTGATCGCACTGGTTTCCGAACTGCCGTCCGAAGCCGGCAAGAAAAAGAACTTTCTCTCCCTGCGCAGCTGCATCGGGCACATTGCCACGCGTGTCAGCGAGGAGTTCTCGCTGGATCCCCAGCGCACCATGTGGGTGGAGTACTATCCGGCGCGGCATTACGGGCCGAACAATGAAAAATGCATTCCCGAGCGCTTCGACCGGGTGCGGTTCAGATGGCGGGACGGCAAGGCGCTGCAGCCCGCCTGGGAGCCGCTGGAAGGGCCGCTGCGCGACATGCTGCGCCAGCTGCAGACCACCGGCCGGCTATCCAACAAACCCAATAACCCAATAACCCAATAACCCAATAACCCAATAACCCAATAACCCGGCCCGCCGGAACGGACTTCTAAAGTGAGGCACCGTCTTTCCTGACCCGGTAAACGGCGTGAATCAGGCCGTCGTCCAGCTGTTTCACGTGTGCCAGGCGCAGCGGCATCTCCAACTCAGCGGAAAACAGTGAAAGCCCCCGGCCGAAAACCAGCGGCGCGATGGTGAGGCGGATTTCATCGATCAGGTGGGCGCGCGCAAACAGTGTATTGATGGTCGCTCCGCCGGCCAGCACCGCTTGGTGATAGCCCTGTTTTTCAAGATCAGCGAGCAGATTCCGCGGCGCCTGGTTCGTGAAAACCAGGTTTTCCCATTGGGAGCGCCGGGCGGTATTGCGTGTCATGACGATGTTTTTGCGCCCCGGCAGGGGCTTTCCAATGGTGTCGAAGGTTTTGGAACCCATGATCAGCACCCCGCTTTTGCGGGTGACTTCGACAAACAGTTTCTTGTCCGCGCGCCCGGTCCAGTCAGGAAAGTGCGCGGCATCGCGCGCGATCTTGCCGTCCGCTGTGACGGCCATCAGCAGAATCAGTTTCATGGGCAACCTTTAGCTTTCGTTAGCTTGCGTTCAAAATCCCCCGTGGGCCGTGCGCCGGATGATCTCTTCCTGCAGTTCACGGGTCAGATCCACGAAGTAGTCGCTGTAGCCGGCCACGCGCACGATAAGGTCACGATATTTTTCAGGCTGTTTTTGCGCGGCCCTCAGTGTGCGCGCATCCACCACGTTGAACTGGATGTGGTGGCCGTCCAGGCTGAAATACCCCCGTACCAGCTGGGCCAGTTTGGTGATGCCGGTTTCGTCCTTCAGAACGTCCGGCATGAATTTCTGGTTCAACAATGTGCCGCCCGTGCGCAAATGATCGATTTTGGCGGCGGATTTGAGCACGGCCGTGGGGCCGTGGGTATCGGCGCCCTGGACCGGCGAGACGCCCTCCGAAAGGGGTTCGCCGGCCAGGCGGCCGTCGGGCATGGCACCCAGCATGGCGCCGAAGTAAACGTGCACCGTGGTGGGCAGCAGGTTGATGCGATGGACACCGCCGCGGGCGTCCGGGCGCCCGTTGACGGCATCGTGGTAGGCCGCGAAAACCCGCGTCATGATCCGGTCGGGGTAGTCGTCGTCGTTGCCGTACTTGGGGGTTTTTGTCAGCAACTGCCGCCGCAGCGCCGCGTGGCCTTCGAAATTGGCATTTAAAGCCCGCATGAGCTGCGGCAGGTCCAGGCGGCGGCGGTCGAATACGTGGTAGCGGATGGCCGTCAGCGCGTCGGTGATGCTGCCCAGGCCGACGCCCTGGATGTAGGTGGTGTTGTAGCGTGCGCCGCCGTCGTTGTAATCGCGGCCCTTTCGGATACAGTCGTCGATGAGCAGCGAGAGAAAAGGCACCGGCAGATACTTGGCGTGCATGCGCGCAATGATGTTGTTGCCGCGGATTTTGATGTCGACAAAGTGCCTGAGCTGCCGCTGGAAAGCGTCAAACAGGTCGTCGAATGACTTGAAATCTTCGATCCCGCCGGTTTGGGGCCCCAGTCGGCGGCCGGAAAGGGGGTCGATCCCGTTGTGGAGGGTGATTTCGAGCACCTTGGGCAGGTTGAAATACCCGCTCAGCGTGTAGCTTTCCCTGCCGAATGCGCCGCTTTCCACGCATCCGCTGGCACCGCCGCAGCGGGCGTCTTCAATGGTTTTGCCCTGGCGCAGGAGTTCCTGCACGATGGCGTCGCTGTTAAAGACGGACGGCTGCCCGAAGCCGGTTTTTACGATTCGCAGGGCCCTTTTCAGAAACCGGTCCGGGGTTTTCTTGCTGATCTGCACCATGGCGCTGGGCTGCAGCAGGCGCATTTCCGCCACCACGTCCAGGATCAGGTCACTGACTGCGTTGACCGCATCGGAGCCGTCCTTTTTCAGGCCGCCCAGGTTGATGAGTGCAAAATCGACGTAGGTGTTGCTCTCTTTGGCGGTGATGCCCACCTTGGGCGGCGCCGGATGGTTGTTAAACTTGATCCACAGGGCCTGCAGCAGCTCCCGCGCGGTTTCACGGCTCAAGGTGCCGGCATCGATTTCGCGCCGGTAAAAAGGGTATAAGTGCTGGTCCAGGCGGCCGGGGTTAAAGGCGTCCCAGGGGTTGGATTCGATGATCACGCCCAGGTGCAGGAACCAGTAGCCCTGCAGCGCTTCCCAGAAAGTGCGTGGCGCGTATGCCGGCACATGCTCGCAGATGCGGGCCATCTGCACAAGTTCACGCCTGCGCGCGGCATCGATTTCAGATGCGGCCAGCGCGGCCAGTTTGCGGGCGTGGCGCCGGGCATAGGCGATGACGGCGGCGGCGGCGATTTCCATGGCGTGCAGCTCCGCACGTTTGTCCAGCGCCAGGGGGTCGTTGAAAAAATCCAGTTTGCGGATGCGGCGGCGGATCTGCCGGATCAGATCCTGCAGGCCCATCTGGAACATTTTTTCGCCCAACACCGTGTGGCCGGGGGCGCGCTGCTCCAAAAATTCCGTAAAGACACCGGCGCTGTAGGCCTTTTTCCAAGCGGCCGGAAGCTCTGCGAACAGCCGTTCGCGCAGGGACTTGCCGCGCCAGAAGGGGATGATTGTCTCACGGTAGGCCGTTCGCGTTTCCCTGTCCACGGCAAAGGGGGTCTTTTCGCGGCTGTCCAGGACATCCAGGTCCTGCAGGCGGTGCAGGCAGATTTCCGGATAAGTGGGCACGGCATGGGGGGCCGGGCCGCGTTCGCCCACAATCAGCTCCCCGTCTTCGATGCAGATCGACTTGTTTGCCAGCATGTAAGCCAAAATCCGGGCCCGCGCAACGGGGACCGACAGCCCGTCCAGTTTCCCGCTTTGCCATGCACGCGTCAGCAGAAGGGCCCGTTCGGCCGAAACATGGGGCCGGGCCTCCAGGCTCTTTTGTCTCAGGTGGCCGATTCTGGCATTCATGTCAACCTCCCACCGTGACGTTGAATCCTGCGGTGCGAAAAAATTCTTGCATGCGTGAGACGGCCGTTTGCGGAGGCGGTTTCAGCCGGGCCGTTTTATGGGCCCGGGCCAGGCGCTGGTACTTGCCCTCGGCCGTGGAGTGAAACGGCAGAATGTCCACCTGTCGGATGCCGCCCAGCTGCTGCAGAAAGCGGCGTACCTTGGCCGGGTTGTCCCGCCGGTCGGTGATGCCGGGAATCAGCGCAAAGCGGATGATCAGCGGGCGGCCTCTGCGTGCCAGTGTTTGTAAATTTTCCAGAACAGGGCGGTTCGATACCCCCGTATAGCGTATATGCAGGTCTTCGTCCATGAGTTTGAGGTCGAACAGAAACAGGTCGGTTTTGGCGGCGATGCGCTCGATCACCCCGGCCGGCGCATAGCCGCAGGTATCGACGGTCGTGTGGATGTCTCGCTGCCGGCAGGCGGAGAGCAGTGCTTCCAGAAAGCGGGGCTGCAGCAGCGGCTCGCCGCCGGAAAAGGTGACGCCGCCACCGGAGGCGTCGTAAAAGATAACATCGTTTTCGATTTCGCGGACCAGTGCAGCGACGGAGGTATGCCGGCCGATGGTGCACGAAGGGGTCGCACGGCTGTCCGCTGTGCCGGCCGCCTCGATGCAGGGCTGCTGCCCTTCGGGATTGTGGCACCACCAGCATCGCAGCGGGCAGCCCTTGAAAAATACCGTGGTGCGGATGCCCGGGCCGTCATGGATGGCATAGCGTTTGATTCGGAAAATGGTGCCGATGGATCCCAAGCCTGCGGCGTCCGGGGCCGATATTCGGGTTGGATACATGTTGGTGCGCTCTCCGGAAATCAACCGCCGGCAGCTGGCCGATGGATTGGGAGTTTGCATATATCCCAATTAAAATAGAGCTTTTTTAGGGATTTGTCAAATTTTTTGCGTTTTTTAAACCTTGACAGCAAGACCCCTTTTCTATATACGGAGCACCACATTGTCAAACCGATGGCCCCGGCTGATGGGTAATGCCGCCGAAGAGGAAAGGGTTTTCTTAACGGGTTATAATGGCTCATCTTGCACTGAAAAATGTATCCAAGAGTTTTGGCGGCCTTCTGGCGGTAGACAGCCTGGACCTGGAGCTGCCGGCCGGCAAGATCCTGAGTCTGATCGGGCCCAACGGGGCCGGCAAGACGACGGTTTTCAACATGATTACGGGAGTCTATCCTCCGACACGCGGGAAAATCATTTACGACGGAAAGACCCTCAACCGCCTGAAGAGCAGCCGTATTGTCGCGCGCGGAATCGCGCGCACCTTTCAGAACATCCGGTTGTTTAAATCCATGACAGTCCTGGAAAACGTGGAAGTCGGCATGCACTGCCGCACGAAAAGCGGTGCCGTCAGGGCACTTCTGCGGACGCCCTTTACCTTGCGTGAAGAGCGCGCCATCGAGAATAAGGCATTGGAAATACTGGAATTTTTCAGTCTGCGGCGTTACAGCAACGAATACGCCTCCAATCTGCCCTACGGTGACCAGCGGCGTCTGGAGATTGCACGCGCCATGGCCGCCGAGCCCCGCCTGCTGCTGCTCGACGAGCCGGCCGCCGGCATGAACCCCAGTGAAACCGCCGAACTGATGCAGCTGATCCTGAAACTGCGCGATACCGGGATCACCATTTTACTGGTGGAACATGATATGAAACTGGTCATGGGAATTTCCGAGATCGTCAGCGTGCTGGACCATGGACAAAAGATTGCCGAAGGATTGCCCGCAGAAATCCAGAAAAACGAAAAAGTGATCGAAGCCTACCTCGGCAGCGGACGCAAAAAGAAAAAGTAAAACCGCAGCCCGGCAGTCCATGGTGTGAGTGCCGGGGGAAACGACAACCCACCAAATGAGAAGGAGGGAAGTATGAAAAAAATTGCGATTGTCATCATGTGCGTGGCGCTGATCGCCGGCTTCCACGGCATGGCTGCCGCCAAGACCCTGAAAATCGGGACCCTCAGCCCCCTCACCGGCCCCTATGCCCAGGACGGCACGGACATCAAACAGGGTGTTCTGACCGCCGTTAAAGTGTTCGGCAAGCTGCCCGGATTTGACAAAGTGGAGGTTCTTCCCGGCGACTCGGCCTGTGACGGTGGCAAGGCCACCATGGCCGCCAACAAGCTGATCAACAGCGGTGTGCAGGTAGTAGTGGGCGCCTACTGCTCATCGGCCACCGAGCCGGCCCAGATTCCGCTGATGGACGCCAAGATCATCATGATCACACCGGCCTCCACCAACGAACGGCTGACGCAGAAAGGTTACAAGTACTTTTTCCGCATGCCGCCCAGAGACGATGTGCAGGCCTGGTCCACGGTACAGTTCCTGGAGAAGAAGCTCAAGGCCAAAACCCTGGCGCTGATCGACGACAAGCAGACTTACACGGCCGGCCTGACTGCCAACATCACCAAGTTCGCCAAGAAAGACAACATGATCAAGATCGTGGCGCATGAATTCATCACCCCCGGCGACAGTGACTTTACCGCCGTGCTCACCAAGCTCAAGCGCCTGAATCCGGACGCCATTTACATGGGCGTGTACCAGCCGGAGGGTTCCAAGATGATCCGCCAAGCCCGCAAGCTGGACATGAAGTCGACCTTCATCAGCGAAGACGCGGTCTATCATCCCAAGTTCCTGGAAGTGGGTGGCAAGGCGGCCGAGGGGGTTTACCTGACGTTTGCCAAGGCGCCGGATTCTCCCGAGCGCCGCGCCTTTGAAAAAACCTACAAGAAGATGTGGAACGCCAAGAGCATCGGTTCCTACGCCTATTATGCCTATGATGCCGGCATGATGACGCTCGCGGCCATCAAAAAAGCAGGCACCGCGGATCCCGACCAACTGGAAAAAACCATTCGCGAAAACACCTGGCCGGGCATCACCGGCAAGATCAAGTTTGACAGCAAGGGCGACCGCAAACTGGCACACATTATCTGGGTAGTGAAAAACAACAAGTTCGTGCCCTACTGGAATCCGATTACCGGAAAAGACCTGTAACAGTAAGAAAATAGGACATCCGGCCGGTTACCATCGGCCGGATGTACATTAACGGCTGGGGAGGTTTGGCGCTGTTTTCGAAAAGCAGCGGAAGCGGTTCCACGGAGATTTTGTTGCATGACTTCAACCGGTTTCATCCTGCAGCAGCTGGTAAACGCCCTGTTTCTGGGCAGCATCTATGCCCTGATTGCACTGGGGTATACGATGGTTTACGGCATCATCGAACTGATCAACTTCGCCCATGGCGAGCTTTTTACCGCCGGTGCGTTCATCGGCCTGATCGTACTTTCCGCGCTGCAGTCCGTCGGCTGGGTGGACAGCCACTTCATCCTCACCATGGTGATTGTGTTCGCCATGGCCATGGCGTATGTGGCCGTTTTGGGGGTGGCCCTCGAGCACGTGGCCTATCGGCCGCTGCGGGATGCCTCGCGCCTGGCCGCGATTCTGAGCGCCCTGGGGATGTCCATCTTCCTGTCCAACGGCATGATGCTCAGCCAGGGCGTATCGGACCGCGCCTATCCATCCATCTTCGGCGCCGAGGGCATCACCGTCATGGGCGCCAAGATCACCAACGGCCAGATCTTCATCATTCTGCTGGCGGTGGCCCTGATGGTCGCCCTGCAGCTCTTTGTCCACCGCACGCGCCTGGGCAAGGCCATGCGGGCCACGGCCCAGAACCGCACCATGTCGCGCATGCTGGGCATCAACATCGACCAGACCATCCGCATCACTTTCATCATCGGGCCGGCCTTGGGGGCCGCGGCCGGTGTGATGGTGGGCCTCTACTACGGGGCCGTGCGGTTCGACATGGGGTTTATCTTCATGATCAAAGCCTTCGCCGCCGCCATCCTGGGCGGTATCGGCTCTATCCCGGGAGCCATGATCGGCGGGCTGATCATCGGCGGTGTCGAAGTGCTGTGGGCCGCTTTCCTGCCCAGCGCCTGGAAAGATGTGACCACCTTTACCCTCTTGATTCTGGTGCTGTATTTCAAACCCAGCGGACTCTGGGGACAGGGTGATGTCGAGGTGCGGGTGTAATGATACGTCAAGAAATCAAGAAACTGGCGGTTTACTCCGTTTTTCTGGCTATTCTGATTCTTCCCATGGTGGGCTTCCGGACGACGCATTTTGAGGCCGGGCGCGCCTTTAAAGTGCTGGGCCTTTTTATTGCCATCCTGGTGGCCAATTTTGTTGCCAAAGTCGTGCGCAGCCGGCGGGGGGAAGATCAGCTGCAGAAAGTATCGCTGGGCGACCGCATCAGCCTGCGTTTTGCCGAAATCCCTAAGATCTACACGCTCGGCCTGCTGGTGGCCGTTGCCGCCGTTTTTCCCCTGCTGGCGGACAACTATATGATTGATGTGGGCATCACCTGCCTGATTTATGTGACCCTCGGTCTGGGGCTCAACATCGTGGTGGGGCTCTGCGGCCTGCTGGATCTGGGCTATATCGCCTTTTACGCGGTGGGGGCCTACACCTACGCACTGCTCAATCTCAGGTTCGGTGTCTCTTTCTGGGCGGCGCTGCCGGCGGGTGTGCTGATGGGCATGTTCCTGGGCTGCGTCATCGGCTATCCGACCTTGAAGATGCGCGGTGATTACCTGGCCATCGTCACCATGGGGTTCGGCGAAATCATCCGCCTGGTGCTGAACAACTGGGATAAGCTGACCGCCGGACCCAACGGTCTGTTCGGCATGCAAAAGCCGACGCTTTATTACCCTGGATTTCATGACGGCGGGCTGCACTTGTCGGTCTACTCCATTAAAACCCTGCCGGCGTTGTACTACATGATTCTGATCATCGCCCTGCTGACACTGGTCGGGATCCGGCGCCTGAATGATTCGCGCATCGGTCGCGCCTGGGTGGCCGTGCGCGAAGACGAGACGGCCGCCGAGCTTTCGGGCGTGCCCACCACCTGGCTCAAGCTGCTGGCCTACGCGCTGGGAGCGGGATTCGCCGCCGTGGCCGGGGCGTTTTTTGCGGCCAAGCTCAGCTATGTCAACCCGAACTTCTTCATTTTCATGGAATCGTGCATCGTGCTGTGTATCGTGGTGCTGGGCGGTTCCGGAAGCATCCCCGGTGTTATCGTGGCCGGTTTTATCCTCATCGCGGTGCCGGAAATTTTCCGGGAGCTGCAGAACTACCGCATGCTGGCCTTCGGCGCCATCATGGCCATCATGATGGTTCTGAAACCCGACGGGCTGATTCCCGCGCGCCGTCGCCGGGTGCAGATGGCAGAGCGGCGCCAGCTGGCAGGGGAGAGCAATGAATAAGGCGGACGTTCTGGTTCTGAAAAATGTCCACACCTACTATGGCAACATTCACGCCCTCAAGGGTATCGACCTGGCGGTGCCGAAAGGCGGCATTGCCTGCCTGATCGGCGCCAACGGGGCCGGCAAATCCACCACGCTGATGACCGTGTCCGGTGTGCTGCGTCCCAGGCAGGGTGAGGTTTTTTTCGAAGGCCGTCCGATCCACGGGACAACCCCCGAGAAGGTGGCCGCCCTGGGAATCGCCCAGAGCCCGGAAGGCCGCCAGATATTTCCCCGCATGTCGGTGCTCGAAAATCTCGAGATGGGGGCTTTCCTGCGCCGCGACCGGGAGGGCATTCAAAAGGACCTGGAGTGGGTGTACAGCCTGTTCCCGATACTGCAGGACCGCAGAAACCAGCTGGGCGGCACCCTGAGCGGCGGAGAACAGCAGATGCTGGCCATTGGACGGGCGCTGATGAGCCGGCCCTCGCTGCTGCTGCTGGACGAACCCTCGCTGGGACTGGCACCCAAAATCGTCGAAACCATTTTCGAGACGATTTTAGAGATCAACAAGCGCGGCACCTCCATTTTCCTGGTCGAGCAGAACGCCCAGATGGCGCTGAGCATCGCTGAAATCGGTTACGTCATGGAAACCGGCACCATTGTTCTGACCGATCGGGCGGATGCACTGCTGGAAAACGAGCAGGTCAAAAAAGCCTACCTCGGAGAGTGACCGCTGCCGCAGCACCCGGCCGCTGCTTTTAGCGTACCGCACCCTTCCCCCACGACCTTTGAGGCCGGGCGGCGCCTGTTCCCGCAATTGCAAATTTCTCCTTGAAATGGTGGCGTTCAGTCCCTATCTTGGTTGCAGCCGGCGGAAAAACACGGCCGTTTGCCGTGCCGGCCCGCCAAGGAGGGGAAGATGCCCGGACAGGCACTGATCATCGTCGACATGCTCAATGATTTTGTCGATCCCGCAGGAGCGCTTTACTGCGGCCCGAGCGCGCGCAAAATCATCGGCTTTATTCAGGCCCGGCTGGCCGACTGCCGGCGCAGTGACTGTGTCGTGATTTATCTGCAGGATGCCCACGATGAAGACGACGCTGAATTCAAAAAATTCCCCAAACACTGCCTGGCACATTCATGGGGCAGCCGGATTATCCCTGAACTTGAGCCCGAACCTCATGAAAAGGTGATTCCCAAAAAACGCTATTCCGGATTTTACGGGACCGACCTGGCCGCAACACTAGTTGCGGCGGCGGTTTCCGAAGTTGAGGTGGTGGGTGTCTGTACGTCCATTTGCGTCATGGACACGGTAGGCGGGCTGGCCAACCGCGACTACAAGGTGCGCGTGCCAGTGGCCGGTGTGGCCGATTTCGATGCCCGCATGCATACTTTTTCACTGCAGCGCATGAAACAGATCTATGGAGCGGATATCGTTACATGACGCCATTTAAACGCATCGGGCCGCTTTTCACCGACCTGTACGAGCTGACCATGGCCGCCGGTTACCACCGCAACGGGATCTTTGAGCCGGCCACCTTTTCACTCTTTATTCGCGATCACCACCGGCAACGGGCCTTTTATCTGGCCGCCGGCCTCGAAGACGTGCTGCAGGAGCTGGCCGACTTTCGTTTTTCTCCCGAAGAGATCGATTACCTCAGAGAAACCGGTCTGTTTCAAACGGATTTCATCGACTATATCCGCCAGCTGCATTTCAGCGGCGATGTATACGCCATGCCCGAGGGCACGGTTTTCTTTCCCGAGGAGCCGCTTGTCGAGATCGATGCGCCCATCGTGGAGGCCCAGCTGCTGGAGACCTACCTGCTCAACACCATCGGCTTCCAGACCCTGATCGCCTCCAAGGCTGCAAGATGTGTGCAGGCAGCACGCGGAAAAGCACTGATCGACTTTTCACTGCGGCGCACCCAGGGCCAGGATGCCGGATTGAAAGTCGCGCGTAGCAGCTACATGGCGGGCTTTGCCGGCACCAGCAACGTACTGGCCGGTAAACTGTACAAAATCCCCATCTCAGGGACCATGGCGCATTCGTTCGTGACCGCTTTTGACACCGAGCTGGCGGCTTTCGAAGCCTATGCAGATGCCTTTCCGGACAGTTGTGTTTTGCTGATCGACACCTACGACACGCTGCAGGGTGCCCGCCATGCCGTCACCGTCGGCCGCCGACTGGCGCAAAAGGGCCATTTGTTGAAGGGCGTACGCCTCGACAGCGGTGACATAGTGGCTTTGAGCCGCGAGGTGCGCCGTATTCTGGATGCCGGCGGCTTGCCGGATGTAAAAATTTTCGCCAGCAGCGGGTTCGACGAGTTTTCCATCACCCGAGCACTTGAAAAGGGTGCCTGCATCGATGCTTTTGGAGTGGGCACCAAAATGGGTGTTTCGGCGGATGCCCCCTACCTCGATATCGTTTATAAAATGGTCCATTTCAACGGCCGCGGGGTGCGCAAGCTGAGTCCAGGCAAGGCCACACGAGCCGGGCGCAAGCAGGTCTACCGCCGTCTGGATGGCCGGGAGCGCTACCTTGAAGACACCGTCGCCCTGCGTGAAGAGAGACTCCACGGGATGCAGCCGCTCCTGGAAAAAGTGATGCAGTCCGGCCAAATCCTGCAACCCATTGCGTCGCTTGACGACCTGCGCCGGCGGGCGGCATCCAATCTGGACGCCCTGGATCCGGTGTACAAAACACCATCGGCCCACAATGGCTATCCGGTTTCCATGAGCCGCCGCCTGCTGGAGATTCAGGGATAGCAGCCAAGGCCGTTTATTTCCTTCCGATACGCCCGGCATTTCCGGCCGGCGGGATACGCTTTGCGATGGGCCGGAGCGGCGGGGCGTCAGGTCGGCGCGCACCCTTCATCCGTCAAATGCAATTGGCCACCGCACACCATAAACCGCAGCCGGTTTGATATTTTTGTACGATTCTGATAGAAAACGGCATTAGCGATGCAATGGAGTATCAATCCAGGATGGGAGGCATAAAAACATGGGCCGACCGAAAGCCATCTTTCTTTTGTTTGTCGTCGTTTCCCTTCTCGCCACCAGCTGCTCTTCGGATGAGGAGAAAAGGGTCTCATACCTCAAGAAGGGGCAGCAGTATTTCCAGAAGGGGGAGTATAAGAGTGCAGTGCTGGAGTTCAAAAATGCCATTCAGATTGACCCGCAGTATGCGGATGCCTATGCCGGCCTGGCCGAAACTTTTCTCAAACTGGGCAATGCCCGGGGTGCTTTCCAGGCGTATTCCCAGCTGGCCAAGCTAAAACCCCAGGATGTCGATGCGCAACTCAAACTGGCCACTTTTTACATGCTGGGCAGAAAACTGGATGAGGCCAAAAAACGGGTGGACCTGGTGCTGGCCAAACAGCCGGACAACATCGAGGCCCTCTACCTGCTCGCCGGAATCCAGAGCCTGGGGAAAAACCTGTACGCATCGGCCTCGGTTTTCAGGAAGATCATCGACCTTGACAGCAAGCAGACGCGCGCCTACCTGGGACTGGCCCGGGTGCTGATGCGGCAGGGCAAGCTCCAGGAGGCCGAGAAAAACCTGAAGCAGGCCATTTCCCTGAAACCGGACGACATCCAAGCCCATCTGGCGCTGTTTGGCTTTTACGTCAGCACGAAAGCTTTTGCGAACGCTGAAAGAGAGATTCGGCAGACGATTGCGGCCCATCCTGAAAATGTCGACCTCTACCTGGTTCTGGGTAATTTTTACTTTCGCCGGAAAAAACCGGCGGCCGCTGAAAAAGCCTATCTGACGGCTGTGGATAAGGGGGCCAAGACGGTCAAACCCTATATGGTGGCAGCGGGATTTTACGAAGCCAGCCATCAAAAAGACAAGGCCCTGGCCATGTACCGCAAGGCCCTGGCGCTTGAGCCCGCAAACGTGCGGATTAAAAATACCATTGCACGGCATTACTTCCGAAACCGTGAAATGGCGCCGGCCACCAGGATCGTCGACGAGATTCTGAAAAAGCGCCCCAATTATTTCCCGACCCGCATGCTGAAAGGCGAAATTGCCGTTGTTCAGAAAAAATTTGACGCGGCCATCGAAATTTTCAACCAACTGATCAAGGAAGAACCCAATTCCTCCCGGGCGTATTATTTCAAAGGGGTCGCCTACCTCGGCAAGCACCAGATACGGCTTGCCAAAAACGCCCTGGCCAAGGCCATTGAGCTCAACCCCGACCATGCCAAGGCCCGGCTGCTGATGGCCGATATTTATCTGCGGGAACATGATTTCGAACTGGCGGCCAAAGCATGCCGTAAGATCCTGGAAAAATTTCCGCATATTTACCGTGCGCAGCTGATTCTGGGCGATGCACTCATGTACCAGAAAAAAGTCGGACAGGCCGCGCAGGTGTTCGAGCGTTTGATCAAAGAAAAACCGGACAATCCCGCAGGCTATTACCGATTGGGGCGCCTGCAGCAGATCGAGAAAAAATACGATCTGGCTCTCAAGAGCTTTGAAAAAGCGCTTTCGCTGAACCCCCGGCTCATGGATGTTTTCAGCAGCGTTGTGCTGCTGCAGGCTTCGCGTGGAAAATTCGAAGATGCCCTTGAGCGTTGCGACCGTCAGCTGGCGGTCGTCAAGAATTCATCGGCGGCCAAAGCCATTGTCTACACGCTCAAGGGGAGTCTCTTTCTGGCCAGGCACCAAAGAGATGCGGCGGAGGAAAATTTTAAAAAAGCCATCGCTGTCAATCCCAATTACCTGCGGCCTTATTACCTCCTGGCGAGAATCTACCTGGCTGAAAAGAAACAGGACCAGGCGATTTCACAGTACGCAGCGGTACTGGCCAAAAACCCGAAACAGGTGGCCCCCCATATGCTGTTGGGGACCATCTATGACATGCAGAAGCGCTTCGGCCTGTCCGAGAAGCACTACCGGCAGGCCCTGGAGCTCAATCCCGATTTTGCACCGGCGGCCAACAATCTGGCCTTTCTGCTGGCCCAGAAGAACGAGAAGATTGAAGAGGCCCTCGAGCTGGCCCAGAGGGCCAAGGAGAAACTGCCGGAAGATCCCAGCATCATGGACACCCTGGGGTGGGTCTATTACAAAAAAGGGCTATATGACAGCGCCATCGACGAATTTAAAGACAGCCTGGAGAAACTTCCTGAAAACCCGACGGTCAGGTATCATCTCGGTCTGGCGTATTACAAGAAAGGGCAAAAGGCAAAGGCCAGAACCGAGCTTCAAAAAGCACTGCACCTCGACAGAAATTTTGACGGCGCTGATGAAGCCCGCAAAATACTCGCCGCCCTGTAGCGCGTGAGATACCGGACGGCTGAAGCCCAGGAAAAGAGGACCGCTCGGGTGCGAGATGAAATATTTGTCGTTTAAAATTCTGCTGAGCTGTATCCTGCTGCCCCCGCTGCTCTATGTTTTTTCGGTGCAGGGACTGGAAACCTGGTTGCAGCGCAAGTATACACGCGAAGTCGAGCAGGCCTGCACCGGCGATACCGCCCCGCTGTTTAGCGGCAATCTGCGCCTGAGAGACGCGGTCAGCGCTAATATCGACCGCTTTCTGCGCAACCGGCGGCTCACGGCATGGGGCGTCCGGATCGGTGTGACGGTAACGACCGCGGGCGGGCTGCTGCTCTACCCGCCGGTCATCGAGGAGCCGCATGCGCCGCTGGTCTCAGACCCCATGAAAATCGCCGCTGAAAACTACCGCCTGATGCAGGCGGGCCTGCGGGTGAAGGTACAGGTGACACTGGCGTACAATACGCTGCTGACCAACGCCATTTTGGCCTTTTATATCCTCTTCTTCGGGCTGCTGCTCTATGTTTACTACCGCAAGGGCGCCCACCGTGTCCGGCAGGAGGCACTCGAAAAAAATCGCGAAATCGAACGCCTGAAGTCCTACGAGGAAAAGCGCAGCCGGGGGTTGAAAACCCTGCAGACCGAGCGTCAGCGGCTGTCAGCGGAACTGGAAGGGCTACGCCGGAAAGTAGAGCGGGAAAAAAACCGCGCCAGTCGCAACGAGGACCAGATGATCGAGGAAATCGTCGCGCTGGAAAAGAAAATTGCGGAAAACATTGCGCTGCAGAACACCCAACAGCGTGAAATCGAGAGCCTGACGGCAAAAATCCAGAGCTATGAAAAGCGCCGCAAACGCGGGGGAAAACATAAAGCCAAGGCCTCCGATGCGGCGGCCAGACGCTTCAAGGCGCTCTATAAAAATCTGACCATCGGGCGGCGTGCAGTGGAAGGGTTTGCGGAACTCACCGATGATATGCAGATCAAAGCCGAGGAGATTATCCATCAGCTGAACGAGGAACCGGACAGCGTTCCCATCAAACGCAAGGTGTTTGGCAAAAAGGGCATGGGAACCTTTTTTGAGGTGCTTTTTGCCTATAACGGCCGGCTGTATTTCCGGAAAGGCAAGGACCAGGGAGTGGAAATACTGGCCATTGGCACCAAGAACTCACAGGCCCGGGATTTGGAATTTTTGCGCAACGTGCCGTGATCTACGGCCGGCGACATGTCATGTACTGCAAATACTATCAACTCAAAGAAAAACCCTTCCAGATTACCACGGACCCCAAGTTCCTGTGGCTGGGGGAAAAGCACAAAGAAGCCTTGTCCATACTCAAGTACGGCATCCTGGACAACAAGTGGTTTCTGCTTTTGACCGGTGATGTGGGAACCGGCAAAACCACCCTGATCAATGCCCTTTTGAGAAGCCTCGATGAACGGGTGATCGTGGCCGCAGTCCCCGATCCCGGTCTGGAAGAACTCGACCTGTTCAATTTCATCGCCGATGCTTTTCATATGGACAGGATCTTTTCCTCCAAGGGCGAGTTCCTGATCCATTTCAAGCGTTTCCTGAATGCCGCCCATGACAGCCATAAAAAAGTCCTGCTGATCATCGACGAGGCCCAACAGCTCACGCAGCAGCGTTTGGAAACCATTCGCCTGCTCTCCAACATTGAAAGACAAGAAACCAAGCTGATCAACATCTTTTTTGTCGGTCAGAACGAGTTTAACGACATTCTGCGCCGTACGGAAAACCGGGCGCTGCGCCAGCGGATTACCATCAACTACAACATCGCGCCTCTCGCGCCAGCGGAAACGGCGGCCTATATTGCTCACCGGCTGAAAGTCGCCCAGGCGGCAAAATCCATGTTTACCCCCGAAGCCGTTCGCCGCATTGCCATCCATTCCGGGGGGTATCCCCGCCTGATTAACGTCCTGTGTGACTATGCGCTGGTAACCGGATACGTCAAGGGCATCCATCAGATTGGCCCCGACATTATATCCGAATGTGCCCGGGAGCTGAAAATTCCGGGTCGCAGTCCGGCTCCACAACAAGCACTCCCGGACGCACCTGCGCCGACTCCGCGTCCACAATCCGGCCCGTCGCCTTCGGGCCGACGGCCGCCGGCATCCGCCCCGGTGCCGTCTGCTGCCGCACATGCAGCCGTGATGCCTGCAAAAGCGGGGCACCCCGCCTGGCTGTGGGGCCTGCTGGGCATCTTGCTGGCCGCCGGCGTACTCCTTATGGGATATTATCTGGGATGGCGCCTGCCAAACCAAAAAGCGCCGATGATTGCCAAGGCCCCTGCCGTACGGACCCCAAAAACCGCTGCAACCGGCGAAATGCAGGTGTCCACGCAGCTGCCCGAAGTCCATCCGCCCGTGGCGGCGGTTCCTGCAGCCCAGCGGGGCGCTGCCGCCACCCATCTGGAAGGCAGCCAGGCGACGGGCGGCGGCGGACGTGAGAGCGGGCAAACGCCTTCTGCGAACAGAGAAAATCCGGCCGGCAGTACAAGCGCTGGCCGGCGGGCGGCCACTTCTGCTGAGCCCGCCGGTTCGAATGCAGCGGCGGGCATGCCAGGGGGGCAGGAAATTTCACGCAACCAGCCTGCTGACAGCGGCGGGCAGCGCAGTGCGCCGCCCCGGGCGCAATCTGCAACGCCCGTGGGCCCGGTTTTACACAGGGATGCTGCTCTTGCGGTGGACACGGATCTGGAAAAGCGTATTCAGGAACTTGCGCGCAGAAAAAAAATGGTCGTGTACTTTGGATACGACTCCAACGCGATGAAAGACACGACGCTCAGATCGCTGGATACGCTTTCGGCGTTTATGCAGCGCTACCCGCGGGCAGAGATCACCATCAGGGGCTACACGGATTCATCAGGGGTATACAGTTACAATCAAAAGCTGTCTGAATTCAGGGCCAACATGGTCAAAAGCTATCTGGTGGGCAAGGGCACAGATCCAGCCAGGATCAAAACCCGCGGCCTCGGGCCGGCAAATCCGGTGCAGTCCAATCAGTCCGAAAAAACCCGCAGATTCAACCGCCGTGTAGAAATCGAGATTTTTTTTACCCCCCGCCACAAGGCGACAGCCGGGTGAGGCAACCGGCCGCGTCTCCTGCGGCAGCATCTTGCAGCGGTTAGGCCGCGACGCTTTCCTGTACCAGCGCCATGCCCAGCTTGAGCGCCTTGCGATTGATGTCGAGAAATCCGGAGGGGATGCGCCGGGTCAGCACCTTTTCGACGGATGTTTCCGAGATGAGTTCCGTCAGGCCCAGCACCGCGCCCAGCATACAGATGTTAAAAACGATCGGCTTGCCGATCTCTTCCAGTACACGGACGTACATGGGGAGTTCAATCTGGCGGGCATCGACTTTACGTTCGGTTTTCACGAAACGGGTGTCGGTGAGCAGCAGCCCTCCCGGACGGATGATGGGATAGAATTTGTTGTAGGCGGTCTGGGTCAGGCAGATCAGCACGTTGGGCTGAAAAACCTTGGGAAAGTATATTTCGGAGTCGGAGATAATGACATCCGAACGTGTCGCCCCGCCGCGGGCTTCGGGGCCGTATGTCTGCGACTGTACGGCGTTCAGGTTTTCATACAGCACAGCGGCCTCGGCCAGGATAATGGAGGCGGTGATGACTCCCTGACCGCCGGAGCCCGAGAATACGATTCGGCACCGTTCCATGGCTAATTCCCTTTCATCGCTTTTTCGATGACGTCGTCGTACGCGCTGCAGTATTCCGTCGTCTCCTTCTGTACGAAGATGCCGCGTTCGATCAGTTCAGGATGTTCACGCTTGGCTTTGGAGCCGATGGGCGTGGTGATTTTTTTAAAGCGCTCCACCATGTCCACGGCGCTTCCCAGGCGGTTTTTGCGCCCGAAATAGGTGGGGCACTGGGACATGACCTCCACCACCGAAAACCCTTCGTGGAGGATGGCCGCCTTGAGCAGATCGGTGATCTGGCGCGCATGATAGGTGGTCGTACGGGCCACAAAGGTTGCGCCCGCCGCCGAGGCCAGATCCACCACGTCGAAGTCGCTGTCGATGTTGCTGTAAGGCGCGGTGGTGGCCAGGATGCCCTGACCTGAGAGCGGTGAATACTGGCCGCCGGTCATGCCGTAGATGCGGTTGTTCATAACCACGGCCGTCAAATCGATGTTGCGCCGGGCGGCGTGGATAAAATGGTTGCCGCCGATGGCCAGGGCATCCCCGTCGCCCATGGGGACGATCACGTTGAGCTCCGGGCGGCTCAGCTTGACGCCGGTGGCAAAGGCCAGCGCGCGCCCGTGCAGCGTGTGCAGGCTGTGAAAATCAACATAGCCGGATATGCGCGAAGAGCAGCCGATGCCGGATACCATCACGATTTCGTTTTTACTCAGGCCCAGTGCGTCGATGGCCCGCAGCATGCTGTTCAAGACGATGCCGTGTCCACAGCCGGGGCACCACATGTGCGGGAAAAACCGCTCCCTGATGTAATCCTTGACCGCCATGTCTATACACCCTTTCCCTCGATGATGCGCAGCGTATTACGGATGTCGGCATCCGTGATGAAAACACCGTCGACACGGTTTGCCAGAACCACCCGGTCCGGTTTTTCCACGGCCCGTTTGACCTCGAGGACGATCTGGCCCATGTTCATTTCCACGACCAGAACGAAGCGTGCGCGGGCGCATTTTTCCCGGACCAGGTCGTAGGGGAAGGGCCACAGGGTCTGGAGTTCGAGCAGCCCCAGGCGTTCGCCTTTTTTGCGCTGGCTCTTAACCACATGCAGCGCCGAACGCGCAGCCGATCCGTAGGAGATGAATATGTTGTCAGCATCTTCCAGGTGGTATTCCTTATATCTGGCGATGTGGTTGACGTTGTTGTGGATCTTATCCACCAGGTGCCGGATCAGGCCGTGTACAATGGGGGGGCTGTCCGATGGAAAGCCCCACATGTCGTGGTACAGGCCGGTAACATTATAGCGGTGAATGCCGCCGAAATCCGCCATGGGCAGCCGGCCGTCCTCACGCGGCAGATAGGGATGAAAATCAACGCCGCCCTTTACCGCCGTGCGCAACCGTTCGACCAGCGGAATTTCCCCCTTTTCCGGCAGCACCAGGCGCTCGCGCATGTGCCCGATGCCTTCGTCAAAGAGCAGGATAACCGGCGTGCGATAGGTTTCGGCCAAGTTGAAGGCCTCTACCGTGATCTGGAAGAGGTCCTGGTGGCTGGAGGCCGTCATGGCAATGATGGCGTGGTCTCCGTGGGTCCCCCAGCGGGCCTGGTAAACATCTCCCTGGCTACCGTGGGTCGGCAGGCCGGTGGATGGGCCGCCCCGCTGAACGTTGACGATTACACAGGGGATTTCCGCCATGATGGCGTATCCCAGCCCTTCCTGCATCAGCGAAAATCCGGGACCGCTGGTGGCGGTCATCACCTTGTGCCCGGTCAGAGAGGCCCCGATGATGGCACAGATCGACGCGATTTCATCTTCCATCTGGATGAACTTGCCACCCTTGCGGGGCAGGCGCTGTGACAGCAGTTCGGCGATTTCGGTCGAAGGAGTGATCGGGTAGCCGGCAAAAAAATCCAGTCCGGCGTAAATCGCCGCTTCGACGCACGCTTCATTCCCCTGCACAAATTTTATCTGTTTAGCCATGGTTTCACTCTGTTTGGGTTTCCACTTCGATTGCAAGATCGGGGCAGCGCAGCTCACACTGCAGGCAGCAGATACAATCCTGGGCTCTTGCCACGGTCACCTTGTCCTCGGAATCGAGTTCAAGGACATTGGTGGGGCAAAAGTGGACGCAGATGCCGCAGCCCTTGCACCACTCGCGAATGATATGGTGTGCTTTCAGTTTTGGTTTGGCCATGCAATCTTCCTCCCAACATCCGGGGTATCATGCATTCAGGCTTTATTGGCTTTGATATTGAAAGTCAAGGGAATTCGGGGACCTTGCTTTGGAACATCCCCCGGCGGATCGGCCGGGCTTTGACAAGCCGCCGGGGCTCTGGCATAGTCGGGTGCAGGCGGCTGTACCCGCCTGGGGAAGCGATGAGCGGAGGACATGTGAAAAAAGGCTGGCCGGTTCTGTTGTTGGCGCTTGCCGTGCTCCTGGGGCTCGGCGTTTACCTCAAGGTCCAGGTGCATGCCTTTCTGGCACGCCCCTGCGGCAGGCGGAATGTGGAAAAAGTGGTTGATGTCAAGCCGGGCCAGAGCCTGCGGGCCCTGCTGGACGCCCTGCACGCCGACGGTATCGTCGACAGTCCGTTCCGTTTACGCCTGCTGGCGCGCATCGCCGGCTACGACCGCCGCATCCAGGCCGGTGAGTACCGCCTGTCGGCGGCCATGCGGCCCCGGGAGCTGCTCGATACCCTGGCCCGCGGGAAAGTGCTGCGCCACAAACTGACCATTCCCGAGGGCTACACGCAATACCAGATTGCGCGGGCCTTTGAAAAGAGCGGGATCGGATCGGCCGCGGCATTTCTGAAAGCCGCCGCGGACAAGGCGCTATTGAAACGTTTGGGCATCGATGCCCCCACAGCGGAAGGCTACCTGTTTCCGGACACTTATTTTTTTGAAAAGGGAGTTGCACCGCGAACGGCCGTTGAAACCATGATCGCGCGTTTCTGGGAAACTTTCGATACCCGCTGGAGGGCGCGCGCCGGAGCCATGGGACTCGGGGTGCACCAGGTGGTCATCCTGGCGTCGATGATCGAGAAGGAAACCGCCGACCCCGACGAACGGCCGCTGATCGCATCGGTTTTTTACAACCGGATGAAACGGCACATGCGCCTGGAGAGCGACCCCACGGTCATCTACGGCATCCGGGATTTTAACGGCAACCTGACGCGCAAGGACCTGGACACCCCCACGCCTTACAATACCTACCGCCGCAGGGGGCTGCCGGCCGGGCCCATCGCCAACCCGGGGGCGGCGGCTCTAAAGGCCGCCTTGTACCCGGCTGACACGCGCTTTTTGTACTTTGTCGCCAGGCGCGACGGTACCCACCAGTTTTCCGCCAGCCTGGAGGCCCACCGACGGGCGGTCAGGAAGTACCAGCGGCGGCGTTAGGGCCTGCCGCTGCATTGGGCGTGAACCGCAGATCAGGTTTTCTTTTTGTGCTTTTTGCGGCGCAGCTTCTGCTTGATTTCCAGCTGGTATTTGCTGACAGCCTGATAGGAAAAAAAATAGCCGGCAATGGCCAGGGGCAGGCCCAGAACGACACCGCCCACAATCATCATGGTCAGCACGTGGGGTGTTCTCTGAAGCAGCGCCCAGAGCGTAGAAGTGTCAAGGTAAGGCGGGGGCGTATTTATTTTGGAAAAGCCGCAGATTTTGGCGCCGGTAAGGTAGGTGATGCTGTAGAGCACCGGCGCCGTCAGGGGGTTGGAAATCCAGACGGCGGCGGCGGCTGAAATCTTGTTGGCCTTAAAGAGCGTGGCAAAAAAGACGGCGATCAGCATCTGAAACCCCATGAAAGGTGTCATTCCCACAAAGAGCCCCAGAGCGAAACCCAGCGCAATTTCACGTGGGTGGCCGTGGATTTTGAGAAAGCGTTCGTAGGCGTCTTTCAGCGATTTGGGCCGTTCGAAACGGGGGAGCGCCATACGGTTCTTACCATGCTGGCAGTTCGTAGCTGCACAATACGTAAAAGCGCATCGCGGCGGGGCAACCGCACGCGGCATGCGCCGGATCCGGGATCAATTGCACACAAAACGCTTCTATTAGCAGATTGGCGTAAATTTTCAACCGTGGAATAAGGCCGGCCGCCATTGGGCAGAGTATTGCCCTGCAGAAACAAGGTCATGCATCCGGCGGCTGGGCTTGGCGGTCGATTTCAGCCAGCAGGGCGGTGATGCGGCCGCGGGCCTTCAGGTCTGCAAGCCAGTCACCGGGAATGGCCGCCGGGCCCAGGTAGGCCCCCAGCACCATGCCGGTCATCAGCCCCCGCGCCGACGAATCCCCCCCGGCCATGACGTTTTCAATCAGGGCTGCGCGCAGATCATTTTCGTACTTGGCAATCAGGTGGATGGTGGCTGGAAAAGAGGCCTCGATTTCACACATCTGGCCGAATTCGATGATGGTTTTGCGCGTGTCGTCGGCAATGCTGTCCAGCCCCTGATTGACCCATTCCGCTATCGGCGCATTTTCGTAAGGCCGTCCGGCAGCCGTCCGGATCGCCGCCACCGGCGATTCGCCGCCGAGGACCGATATCGCGACGTGCGCGAAAAACAGCGCACTGGCAATGGTGACGGGGTGGTTGTGGGTCATGATCGTCTGGCGGCGGGCGGCGTCCAGAAAACGGTCCGGGTCGTTGCGGTAAAGGTAGCCCAAAGGGGCGATACGGGCCGCACCGCCCAGGTCCGTGGCACCGGTTTCCTCCGAATCGGCACCGGCTTCCAGGGGAGCTTTGCCGGCGGCGAAGTTTTCCAGTGTGGCGGTGGTGGATTTGTCGATGTAGCCGTCGTAGTCTTTGAAAAAACGGCGCCAGGCGGCGGCGAAATCATCAATGTCGAATTGCCCCCTGCGAGCCACAGATTCCAACAGCACCAGCGTCTGATCGCCGTAATGGGTGAATTCACCGCGCTCCTTTGTCGGATGCCAGGATTTGACGATGGGTTTGAGCAGCTTTTCCACGCGGCCGACCTTGCGGTCGATGACATTGGTGTTGTATATCCAGTGCGCCCCCAGGGCCAGCGAATCGGCGGCAAAAGATGCCATAACCATTGCCTGCGCATTGTCTTTCATTGCAGCCTCCTTGACGGTTTCAGAGTAAAAAACCGGAACGTCCGGTCGTGGCGAAAAGCATACCATGCAATGTAATACCGATGTTTTTGCATGGCAAGCACGATTCCGAAGCGGCGCGTATGGCGCCATCTCCTCTGGACACAGCGGCGGGCGGGGTGGTAGAGAATTGTCGACTGCAGTCAGGATCATCGCACGGTGTAGCGTGTGTCAGGTTGCAAAGAGCGCCCAAATCCTGCAGAAAAGGAGGAAAAGGCCATGCGTGTATTGTTCTGGTACTGCAACCGGTTTGCCTGGAAGCCCACCCTTCAGACCCTGGAAGATGCGCCCGTGGCCCGTGCGGCGGTATATGAAAAGGTGGTGGTGGCATTTGTCCACGTTGAACCGGGTGACACGCAAAAGGGGAGTGCCGCCGAAACCAAACTGGTCAAAAACGCCAAGTGGCTGGCCCGCAAGTGGGGCATCCGCCAGGTGGTGCTGCACTCTTTTTCACACCTGGCCACAGAAAAAGCCGATCCGGCCGCAGCCAGAAACCTCATCGAAAACGCCTGTGCGAGGCTTGCGCAGGCCGGCTATGAAACCGTGCAGACACCGTACGGTTTTTTCAATGACCTGGAAATCAAGGCTCCCGGGCAGCCGCTGGCGAGGATTTTTAAAAAGTTTTAACCCGGCACCATCCTGTGCGGCCGGCGTTTTGAATGCAATTGGCCTGCGCATGCACAGCCGGGATTTCATGCGGACCGGCTGTGCCGTCGGCCCATGTGCGCCCGGGCATCAAAGAAAGACGCCGAAATGATCCCGCAGGCGATCCTCGAATGCCTCGATAGAGAAACGGTGTTCCTGGGTGCCGGTCTCTTCCACGGCAAAGCTGGCGCAGCAGGCGCCCATGCAGGCGGACTCGAGCAGGGATTTTTCCCGGGCAAGACCGGCCAGCAGGCCGGCGCGGTAGGCATCGCCGGCGCCGGTGGGGTCGGCCACGCGGCGCGGTTTCCCGGTGCCGATGGTATGCACCCCGCTTCCGCTGTGCAGCACCGAACCGTCTTGGCCGCGGGTGATAATGAGGGCGGTCGTGCGCTGCAGCAGCGCATCTTCGTCGAGACCGGTTTTTTGCTGGATCATCCCGAGTTCATAGGCGTTGCAGATCAGCAGCCGCGCACCGTCGGTCAGCTCCCTCAGATGCCCGGCGCTGAGAATCGGAATGGCCTGGCCGGGATCGAAGATATGGGCAATGGCGTGTTTTTTGTAGTAGCGGCTGCAGGCCAGCATGTCGTCCAGGTTGCCCGGCGAGACGATGGCCAGGGTATCTGCATCCGGGGGGGGCGCGAAGGCACATCCGGCGGCAACCTGCATGGCGCCCGCGTTGAAGGCCGTGATCTGGTTGTTGTTGCGGTCGGTGACGATGTAGGCACAGGCGGTGGGTTCTTCCGGCACCTGGCGGATGCCTTCCAGCGGCAGGCCGAGATCGTCCAGCCGCCGGCGGTAACGCTCGAAATCGGTGCCCGCGGACGCCACGATCAGGGGCTTTCTGCCCAGCAGCGCCAGGTTGTAGGCGATGTTTCCGGCGGTCCCGCCGAAGCGTTCGCGCACACCCTTGACGGGAAAGCTGACGTTGAGCATGTGCAGCTTGTCCGGCAGGATATGGTCTTCGAACTTTCCCTCAAATTCCATGATGCGGTCGTAGGCCAGCGATCCGGACACGATCAGACGCATTTTTTTGCTCCTTGCAGGCTACGGTGGGAAAAATCACTCTGGCATGTATACCATTTGCTCATTTTTAGCAATATATGGTGGTGACGAACCTGGTGTCAGTGTATTGACTCGGCGATGGCGGATGCCAATGTACGTACGGCTTGCGGCATGTGCTCCGGCCATAGATCCGGGTCCATGGGGAATCTGCAAATGAACATCGGACGATTCATCAGAACTTTGCAGCGGCACCGGGCCGGCTGGCAGGCGCCGGTGGTGACGCTGGTCGCCAAACGGGGTGCTGCGCCTTTCGAGATTCTGGTCTCCACGCTGCTGTCGCTGCGCACCAAGGACGAGGTCACCGCCGTGGCCACCCAGCGCCTGCTGGCGGCGGCGCGCACGCCGCCGGCGATGCTGGCGCTGACGCAGGCAGACATCCGGCAGTGCATTCACCCGGTGGGGTTCGCGCCCACCAAGGCCCGGCGGCTGCACGAGATCAGCCGCATGCTGCTGGAAAAACATGACGGCCAGGTGCCGGACAATCTTGCACAGCTGCTCGAACTGCCGGGTGTGGGGCGCAAGACCGCCAACCTGGTGCTGTCCGAAGCCTTTGGGCAGGACGCGGTCTGCGTGGACACGCACGTGCACCGCATCAGCAACCGCATCGGCTATGTGCGCACGCGCACGCCCGAAGCCACTGAATTTGCGCTACGCGAAAAACTGCCGCGGCGCTACTGGCGAGCCTACAATCCGTTGCTGGTGGCCTTTGGCCAGGTCATCTGCCGGCCGATTTCGCCCTTTTGCAGCCGCTGCCCGGTGGTGGGCATGTGCCCGCGCGTGGGCGTGGGCAAATCGCGCTGAGCACCGCGGGCAGGCTAGCGGTACTGGCGATAGTCGACGCCGTGCTGCCGCGCCTTGTAGGCGAATTTGCGCACCGTGGTGCGCACCAGTTCGGCGGCCTTGGTCACGTTGCCGCGCGTGTTCTTCAGGGCGTCGATGATCATCTCACGTTCCAGGTTGGCGACGGCATCCTCCAGTGAAAGCACCGGCAGGGTGCCGGATTCGTTTCCGGTCTGCAGCGTCGGCGGCAGGTGGTAGCTGTGAATGACCCCTTCTTCGCAGAGCAGCACGGCCCGTTCGATGCAGTTTTCGAGCTCCCGCACGTTGCCCGGCCAGTGGTAGTTCATGAGCATGTCGATGGCCGGGGTGGAGAAGCGCCGGATGGCCTTGCCGTTTTCGGCGGCGTATTTTTCTAAAAAATAATCGGCCAGCAGCAGGATATCGGTTTTGCGCTCCCTGAGCGGCGGCATGTAGATGGGGAATACATTGAGGCGGTAGTAGAGATCGCCGCGGAACGTCTCGTCTGCAACGGCCCGCTCCAGGTTCTTGTTGGTGGCCGCGATGATGCGCACGTCCACCTTGATGGTGCGGTGGCCGCCCACCCTTTCGAAGGCCTTTTCCTGCAGCACGCGCAGCAGATTCACCTGCACGTCGAGGCCGATGGATCCGATTTCATCCAGAAAGATGGTGCCCTTGTGCGCCAGTTCGAATTTCCCGATTTTCTGCCGCACCGCGCCGGTAAAGGCGCCGATTTCATGGCCGAACAGTTCGCTTTCGATGAGGTTGGCGGGCAGCGAGGCGCAGTTGACCTTGATAAAGGGCTTCTTGGCACGCCGGCTGTTGTAGTGGATGGAATTGGCGACCAGCTCCTTGCCGGTGCCGCTCTCGCCGCGGACCAGCACCGTCGCGTTGCTGCGGCACACCTGGGAAATCATCTGGTAGACTTCACGCATCTTGTTGCTGTTTCCCACGATGTTGTTGATGCTGTACCGGTTTTCGAGCTCGCCGCGCAGGCGCCGGTTTTCTTCGCGCAGGCGCTCTTTTTCGATGCGGATGGTTTCCAGGTTGCTGACGTGGCGGGCAATCATGGTGGCCACCACCGAGAGCAGCTTTTCGCTGTCCTGCAGACTGTAGGATTCGTCCAGGGGGCGGTCGACGCTCAATGCGCCGATGACCAGGCCGCCCTTTTTAACCGGTACGCAGATGAAAGAATGGTCCTGATCGCGGCGTTTTTTGCGCGAGGCCGTGCGATTCAGAAAGAGTGGCTCTTCGCTGATTTTGGGGATGGTCACAGCCTTTCCGGTTTCGATGACCCGGCCGGTGATGCCCTCGCCGAGCTTGTACTTGACGCTTTTCATGGCACTGGAAGATATGCCGTGCGCCACCTCGATGTTGATCTCGTTGTGCACCGGGTCCAGCAGGGTGACGGTGCCGCGCACCATGTTCATGGAAGAAGACAGAATATCGAGCACCTGGAACAGCGATTTGCGCAGATCGAGGTGCTCGTTGAGGGCTTTGCTGATCTGATACAGAAGCGTGATTTCCTGAATGCGTTTCATGGCCATAGACGTTTAGCAGAATACACATCGTGTGTGAAAAAGTTATATGCCCGAAACCGGACCGTTAAAGAAGCCTTTGGGAACATAGGCCGACTTTTCCCCTAAACTATACATTTTTGTAGGAAATGGCAACGAAAAAGTGGTGGGCCTGCAGAAACCCGCGTTTTTTTGCGAAGTTTCGTGAACGCGTGCGCGGTCTCTTCTCGATAGGTAACGGGCCCTCCATCTACGGACGACAAGATACCGCCCGGTTGGTGCGAAAGTCTATCCGGGTTTGAAATGATTCCAGCCGCTGGGGGTAAGCGGGGTGCGGCGGCCACCGGCGCTTTCGATTTCCAGTTTGCCGCTGTCCGTGATCTGGCCGATGACGTGCAGGGGGTTGCCGAACTGTTCGCTGAAGCCCTGCTCGACGGCCTGAAAATGGGTCGGTTCCACCGTAAACAGGAGGGTGTAATCCTCTCCGCCGGCCAAGGCGTACTCCAGCGCGTCATAGCCGAAATGGTTGCAGAAACGGTGCAGGTCTTTTGAAAGCGGTATGCGATCGGCGTGCAGGCAGGCGCCCACACGGCTGGAGCGCGCAATTTGCCACAAGTCGGCGCTCAAGCCGTCACTGACGTCGATGGCGGCGCTGACGGCGCCGCTGCAGGCCAGGAAGCGGCCCTCCGCAAGGCAGGGCCTTGGCAGCACGTGCGCCTGGAAAAGATTTCTAAAGGCAGGCGTTTCGGGCGTGATGTGGTTTAAAATCAGATGCAATCCGGCCCGACTGTCTCCCAGAAAGCCGCTTACGCAGATATGGTCACCCGGACGGGCACCGTCGCGGCAGAGCATCTGAGCGGCGGGCACCGACCCGGTGACGGTGATGCTGATGGCGAGATCGCTTTTGGATGCGGTGGTGTCACCGCCCAGGATGTTGACGCCATATTCGCCGGCCAGTGACTGCATGCCCCGATAAAAATCTTCCAGGTAAGCGAGGCTGCAGCTTTCGGGGACGGCAATACCCACAAAGGCCTGGCGGGCGGTACCACCCATGGCGGCGATGTCGCTCAGGTTGACGGCCAGCGCCTTGTGTCCCAGGTTGAAACCACTGGTGGCGGCCTTGAGAAAGTGCACACGCTCCACCAGCAGGTCCGTTGTCACCAGGACCAGCTCCCCGACCGCCGGTTCGTAGGCGGCGGCATCATCGCCGATGGCCCTGATCACGGATTGCGGCCGAATCAAGCAGCCTTGTCGGATCCTGTCGATGAAACCAAACTCACCGATGTCTGCCAGCGTCATGGGTGCATCTCCCCGGCCCGGCGGATGGTTTTCCGGAGGTCCGCGGCGGCCTTCCGGGAATCGTCTGCCGCCGCGATGGCGGACACCACGGCCAGGGCCACATCCAGACGGTCGTTGATGATCAGCGGCACCCGGTGCGCTTTCAAAAATGCCTGGATGGATCGGGCTTCGGCGACGAATTCACGGGTGCCGGCCGTCTTTTCACGCAATTGCACACAGCTGACACCGCCGGGCACGGCCGCTTGAACGCTTTCCAGGGTGGACCGGCCGCGGTCGGTCACCAGGTAGCGTGAGTAATCGATGGAAACGGATTGCATATCGTGCTGTCCGGCAACAGCCTGCCTGAGTTTGGGAGGATGCGCCTATGTTTCGATTGGCGCGATTTGGGCGCCGGCTTCCAGTTCCTGCGGCGTCAGGCTGTAGAGCGCATCGAGCAGGGCAACCTGGAAGCTGCCCGGCGCGGCCGCTTTATAGGCGGCTTTCTGGCCGGCCAGGCCGAAAAAAGCCAATGCCGTGGCTGTGGCGGCGACGGGATCGTCGTCCACCGCCAAAAAGGCTCCTACAACAGCCGAGGCGGTACAGCCGGTACCGGTGACACGGGCCATGAGGGCACAGCCGTTGGCCACCCGCAGGGTCTGGGCACCGTCGGTCACCAGGTCCACCGGTCCGGTGACGGCCAGTGTCACGCCCAACCGGCGCGCCAGGATGCCGGCTGTGTCGACGGCTTCCTCCACCGCGTGTCGGCTGTCCACACCTCTGGCCCCGGACGAGCCACTGCGCAGCGCCAGGATTTCGGAAGCATTGCCGCGGACCACCCGGATGTCCAGAGTGTCGAGGAGTTTTCTGGCGGAAGCGGTGCGAAAGGCCGTGGCACCGACGCCCACCGGATCGAGCACCACCGGTGTATTCAGCGCGTTGGCCCTTCTGCCAGCGGCAATCATGGCGGCCACCCAGTCCTCATTCAAAGTGCCGATGTTCAATACCAGGGCACCGGCCAGGGCGACCATTTCTTCAACCTCTTTTTCACAATGCGCCATCACCGGTGCAGCCCCCATGGCCAGCAAGGCATTGGCCGTGGTGTTCATGACCACAAAATTGGTGATATTGTGGATGAGCGGGTTTTTTTCTTTCACGGCCACCAGGTTGCGGGCGGCTCTGGCACCCATATTCGGCATGCTTCCTCCCCCTTTGCAATCAAAAGGCCGTTTCCCCAGGGGAAGCGGCCTTGGCAATCACGCACGGTACTTGCTCGTTTTCTCCCTGCGCCGGCATTATCCGGATCAGGTTCGACGGGTATGCTCTCAGGCTGACAGGCCACCCCAGGAAACGTATGCATTGTTTGTGAGAGCACTACAACACGGTGGGCCGCTTTCTGTCAAGCTTAAAGATTCCCGCTGTCGGACCGATCAGGCAGCCGCAAACTCCTCGGCCAGCTTTTTGTCAATGACGTAGATGCACACTTCCTTGGCACCTCGCTGGGAATATTTGTACTTGCTGATCAGGTTGTCGATGAGGAAATTGACATCATCTCTGATGCGTTTGTCGTAGGTTTTGAAGTCTTCTTGGCCGTAGTCCTTGATGGCGCGCCGGAAGTTTTCGTTTTCCAGGAAAGGATCCAACACTTTTTCCTTGAGGTTGTACACGTAGCGTTCGTAAAGCGACTGGTAGAGGCGTGTGGCGGTCACGTCCTTTTCTTCAATGATGATTTCCTGAGGCAGCGTTTCTGCTGTGTATTCGCGCTGGGTGTCACGCCGGAAAGCGCGGCGCCTTTCTTTGCCGGCCGTCGCGCCCAGCAGCCGGCTTTCCATGCTGTCTAAAAATTCCTCGCTGATTTCAAGCTTTTCACCGGTAAAACGGCTGGTCTCCACCGATCCGATTTCGAAATTGATGGCAAACAGGTAGTTCCGGATGTCCCTGGAAATCTGCTCTTCGTTGTAGTAGTAAAGGGATTCCTTGACTTCCTGCAGGATCGTGTAGTTGTACATGCGCTGCAAAGACTCCAAAAATCCTTCCGGGATGGACCCTTTGTGCTCTCCGATGAATCTTTCGAAAAAAGTAAAAAGATCGGTCATGTCAATGAGCTTGTCTTCGCGGCTGTAAATGGAGTAGAATTTGTTGAAGATACGGATGGAGTCGCGGCCCGAGATGCCCCGTTTGCCCTCGTTTTCCGACTCGGCCAGGATCTTGCGCCGCAGTTTGGCGGTCAGCCGCTTACGGTCTTCCTCCGAGAGCCAGCTGGGAATGACGCCGGTGTAGATTTCCATTTTCAGCAGCAGCAGGTCCTTGTCGCAGTATAGTTGGTACTTGCGGGGTTCCGGAATCCATTCACGCATGGCCACGGAGGCGGGATTCAAACGCGAGGAGATGATGACGCGGGCGAAGTTGCGCAGCACGCGCGGCAGGAAGTTTTCCTCGATGTGGCGCCCGAAAATATTGCGGTAGATCTCCACCTCGGTTTGGACATCCATGACATAGGGGATGGTGATGGTTTCGATGCGGTCGGAAAAGGATTTGAAAATTTCGACATTGCGCTTGTCTTCGGGATTCATGACGGCCAGCAGCAGCGACTTGACATTTTCCTCGATATCCTCGACCTTGTGCACGCCTTCGCTGATGATGTTGTGCAGTTCGACGAAACGCTCCTTGTTGTGGGATTTGATGTCCATCAGCGCGTAAACGCCATCGTTGGTCTTGGCGTATTCGGAAAAGATGTATTTCACCAGATTGCTGTTGTTTAAGATGGTGTTGATGCTGCGCTGCAACATGGGATTGGACATCACGCTCTGGCGCAGCGGGCGGTCGCCAGGATTGAAGACGCTGATACCTTCCCCCAGCCGCCGGTTGAAGGCGTATGGCCGTACATAGATCATTTTGAAAATTTTACGCGGCTGGTGGAGCCGCGTCAGCAGGGCATCGTACAGTGAACTGCAGATGGTGCAGGGATTGTCCCGGAAAACCCACTCGTACTCCTTGCTGTCGGAAAGCTGCCACTTGAATTCGTTGTTTTCGAACAGCTGATCGAAGAAATCCCGGCGATAGGCCTTGGGGATCATCAGAATCGGGTTGTCGTGGCTGGGACAGGGAATTTCCAGTAAATCACTGAAAAACGGCCCCGCCGGTTCGTCGTCAAAGCCCACCGGCTCTTCCTGCCCGTTGGCGTCCAGCAGCCTGGCGAGCTTTTGAACCAGCGGGTTGATCTGGCGGCGGCCAAAGGATCCCAGGATATCCCGATCCAGGCGCCAGACCGTTTCGTAGCGCATGCCGGCTTCAGAGTTGGCGTATTCGGCAAACCTCATCAGCAGGTTGTTTAAAAAGGTGCTTTTGCCGCATCCCGGGGGACCCTCGAAGACATAAATTTTGTTCTGCTGGGCGCTGCGCTCCAGGGATTCAGCCATGTTGATCAAGCGGTTGGCGAAGATGCGGTCGGCGAAAAACGGATGGTCCGCGCCCTCCACAAACAGCCGGTCGCAGTCGTAGCATACGAAATGGATGGATTCGGGGTCGTCGGGATATTCTTCGGTTCCCGTTCCCACATAGTGTTTGATCATGTCGTGAAACAGCTGGAAAATGTTGCGGATCAGGGGCTTGGGCTTTTTCACGAGCAGGTCGAGGTAGTCCTCGAAGGGCATGGCGGTGTACTGATCGCGGTTGCTGATGTCCTGCGTCAGATGCTCCAGAGCCTTTTTGATCTTTTCCATGCTGCGCCTTTCCCGGGAAACGCCCCGGGCCTGCCGGTGTGCTCGAACAAGCCGGCAGGCATTCCCGCCAATCAGAGAGTTTTCTTGCTCAGTTTACGGTCCCTCATGGTGTACCGCACGCGTTGCCAGGTGACGCTGCCCACATTTTCCTGGGCATCCGTGGCTGCTGTGCCGGCAGGCAAGTCCTTTCCCTCCGGTGCGCCGATACTGACCACCTCGCTGGTTTCCAGGTGCACCGGTGCGCCCCAGAGAAACTCGATGCCCAGCATGGTGTTGGCGATAAACTCCTGTACCAGCGGCTTTTCCTCGAAACGGTGTACCAGGTAAAGTTCTCCGTCTTGGCCCTGTTCTTCATCCACCTCGATGACCGGCGGGTGGTAGAGGCTGTCGAGCACCATCTGGCGATAGTCGTCGGCCTTGCGGCTCTTGACGTAGAACTCCCACACCATGCGGTCGCGGTTGAGGCGGCGACCGGCCACGAAGAGGTTATTGGCGGTGACAAAGTCCTGGTCCACAAAGTTCTTGATGAACAGGAAGTCGCAGAAGTTTTCGCGGATGCTGAAGATATATGAACGCCCCCTGCCGGTGGCGCGGTCGAAACGCCGGCGCTGGTCCGCATCCAGAATGCGCTGGAATTCGATGGAGAGCCGGCCCTGATCGGCCATTTGCTCAATGGCATAGAACAGGCGCATGCCCAGGGCGTAAGGATTCAGCCCCACCCGCGGCATGGCGGTGACACTGGCGTTGACGCGTGCGAAATCGACTTCGTGCCCGTTGATGCGGTTGTCCTGTAGAAAGAGGGTTTCGTGCCAGTAGCTGGCCCAGCCCTCGTTCATGATCTTGGTCCGAATCTGCGGCTGGAAGAAAAGCGACGTGTTGCGCACCACCTGCAGCACGGTTTGCATCCACTTGTTCTCTTCGCGATTGAGCATTTCGGAATGTTCGAGCAGGTACTGCATCAGGTCAGGCATGTGGACGTGACGGGTTTCGCGATTTCTGCGGTAGAGGGCGTCGAATTCCGGGTAGTCGCGGATGATGTCTGCAAAAAAAGTCTGCTCACCCTGGTCGCCGAACTGCTGCAGGCAGTCGTTGTAGCGCTTGATCTCCTGCACATAACGGGTGGTGGAGACTTTTTTCTCCTGCTGCAGAAAAACATCGAAGTAGTAGTTGACGCGGCTGGAAAAGTCGGCCAGCGGTGTGCGGTCCAGGCGGTAGAGTTCGTGGTGAAACCCCACCAGGTTGTCGATGCCGCGGGCAAATTCGATGATGTAATCCACCCAGCGGCCCTTCTCCGAGCGCAAGGCCGCGATCAGGCGTTTGTCGGCCAGGGCCTGTCCGTTGAAGTCGTAATCCCAGGTATGGCGGAAAAACAAATTGTTCTGGAAAAAGTCGATGTGTCCCAGCACGTGGTAGAAAATCATCACGTTGAGCCAGTCAGGGTTGTTGTCGTTGTAAAAGGATACCGCCGGCCGTGTGTTGATCACGGTTTCGAAGGGGTTGCCCGGGTAAAGTTCATACTTGCCCTTGCCCTTGAGGACTTCTACGTCGTGCACCCAGTAGTCATACAGTGTCGGGATCATCACCTTGGGGGACAATTCCAGCAGGTCCCGGTTGGAGACGATATACTCCAGGGTTTCGTCTTCGAAACGCAATCCGGCATCACGGGCCCGCCGCTTGCAGCCCTGCATAATCCTTTTGGTATGCTGGTCAATCAGTTCCATGAGCGTCACCTCGCCGCGTACATGCCGGTGCGATAAATCGCCAAAACCTCAGGCTTCAACTTTTTCTGAAATCAGGTGCTTGATGCCCTGGATCAGGCGCGATTCATCGGCATCCTGTTCAATGACGTCCATCCGCAGCAGGTCGGGTTTTTCATCGATCCATCCCGATTTTTTGATATATTTTTCCACTTCGCTCTGTTTGCCGCCGGCAGAGGCGATGGTGATACCCACGCGGTTGCTGAAGGTGAGCATTTTTTCGAGTTCCGGCAGCGCCTTGTCGCCGCGTGTGTCCCAGTCATCGCCGTCGGTGCCGTGAAAAACATAGATGTTGTAGTCCTGGGCCAGGCTTTCCTTTTCGACGATTTCGTTGACCAGGCGGTAGGCACTGAAGACCTGGGTGCCGCCGGCCACCCGGGAGTTGTAATAGGTGTAAAAATCCACCACCTCCTTGGCATCGGTGTCGTGCAGGATGAAGCGGGTCTCCACCTGTTTGTCGTACTGGTAGAGCAGCCAGCTGTATATCAGCACGTGCTGCGAGACCACCAGTTCGGTGGCCCTGCCGGCCATGGAACCGGAGTAATCCCGCAGGAAGAAGACCAACGCCTGGGATTCGTAGTCGCGTTCGCGCGACAGAATGCGGTAGATCCGGTCCGAAGGTGCGATCAAGAATTTGGAGGGGTCGATGTTGGACGGGTCAGGAAGGTTGCCCAGCGTGATGTTGGTTTCGACGATCTGGCGCAAGGTGGCTTTCTTGTCCAGAAACTGTCCGAAACCGCGGTTCCTGTCGGTGAGGTCATAGGTGTAGTGGGTCAGGGAGCGCTTCTTGCCCTTGTCCTGGAGGTTGGGCAGCTCGAATTTTTCCGTCAGGATCTTTCCCAGGTCGTAGGCATTGGATTCCAGTTCGTGCTGCCCATCTTCGCCCTGACCCGGACCGCCGGCACCGGTACCCTCGGCTTCACGCACCGGCTGTTCGCCGATGACCTCGCCTTCCTCGCCTTGGCCGGAGCCGCCGGCCTGCCCTTCTCCGGATGATTCGCGGAAGGTGTTGTCGTGGATGAATTTTTCCTCCACCGTGGTTGGTACGACCACCACCTTGTCCCGGCCGCCGCGTCCCGGCTTGATCAGTTTGCCCACCCGGATCTTGCGCGGAAAGCCGTCCTTTTCACGCTGCCGGTCACGTTCCAGCAGTTCATCGATGGAGCGGATGCGGGCCGTATAGGTGCTCTCCAGCGCCGCGATGCCCTGCAGTACCGTCAGATCGTGGTAATCGTAGATGCTTGCAGGGGCGGTGGCTGCCCGCTGTCCGGATGGTTCCGGCGCACATTTGTCCCCGGCAACGCCGTGGCCGCCGGCAGCACGGAGCTCGGAGAGAATCTTTTCCTCCTGTTCGGCTGACAGGCCGTCGTCCTCAAGCTTGCGGTAGAGCTTCTCCAGCTTGGCGTCCATGGCCGTTCTCCTTTCCCTGCCAAAGGCCTCTTTACGGGCTTCCGCACGGTTTCGCCGCGGCGGCAGGATCAGGTTTCGTCTTCCTGGGTGCAGAAGTACTCGATGGTCTTCTGGGCACAGGTCTTGCAGTAGCTGAGCTTGTGCAGCATGGTGTCGACCATGCGGTCGTAAAGCTTCTGGTTCTCCTCGTTGGTGCGGTTGGCCAGTGCGCCGATCAGGCTGCCGGCGCCGGCGATGTCGGATTTCAGGCGCACATCGGTGACCGCCTTGACCAGTTCAAGGTTGTCCATGAAATCGTAATTGGGGTCCACCGAGATCTTCTGGCCGTAGATTTTGCGGATCGATGTACGGAAGGTTTCGCGCTGCTCTTCGGTCTTCAAGCCCAGGCGCTCTTCCACGCTGTTGATGTAGCGTTCGTCGATTTTCAGCGCCCGCAGCTCCTGGGTTTGGGGGTCTTTGTACTTCCACATCTTGTCGGGGCCCAGGTTCTCGGCGTCGATGCCGATAATCATGTTGACGTAGCTCATGACGTCTTTCTTGATGGCCAGCGGTTCGTCCATGTAGGCATTGAACATTTCGGTCATGATGCGTTCCCGGTAGAGCCCTTTGGCCAGTTTGATGTCTTCCAGGTACTTGGCGCGGTCGTTGGCGTCGGTGACGTAGTCCAGCGTCACCCGCTCCAGGGCCTTGAATACGTCGTAGGCGAACATGCACTGGCCTTCGTTGGTCTCGGAGCTTTCGCCCAAGAGCTGGATGGCGCGCCCCAGGTTGCGCTGACCCAGTCCCTTCTGGCCGAAGCGCTTGGTGATGTTGGGATCCTGGTTGAGCATGTCGATGACTTCGGCCAGGGTCTTGATGCTCTTTTCACCGGCCACTTCACCGGCTGACAGTTTCATGGTTTCCACCGGCGTGAGTTTTTCGGAGCGCGGCAGCCGCGTGAGCACCACGGCCACCGAAGCCGCGTAGTTCAGATTGGGGTCCTGGTGCAACGCTTCCTTTTCGAGCGTCGTCTTGGCTTCGCTGCCGATGGCATAGGTGGTGAGTTCCTCCTGCAATTTGTAGTTGGTGTTGTGGGAGACGTAGCAGAGCCTGCAGCGGTCCACGATGGGCGCCTCTTCCCTTTCGGCCAGGAAGTGGTTGAACTCCGAGTTGTTGCTGGTGGCCACGATCAACGTGTCGATGGGCCACTTGAATCCGTCGATTTCGATGGTACGGTTTTGAATGACCCCCAGGTACACCTGCACCAGGTCTTTCTTGTTTTTGAATATTTCGTCGACGAAATGAATTCCCCCGCCGGCCACACGTGCCAAGGCGCCGCGCCGCAGGTCGAAGCGGTAGGGGTTGTTGGTGTCACTGATGTGCAAAAGTCGCTGGATGGATTCTTCCCCCAGCAGGTCAACGGCGGAAGAGGTGATCTTGTCCTTGGCGGGATACTTGCCGGTAATCGTTCCCAGGCTTTCGATGAGCGGCACCGGCACCACCTCGATGAACTTGAGCATCTCGTTGATATCGCCGCCAGCGAAGTTGCGGATTTCATTCCAGATGTATCCGCTGCAGGCGCCCAGCGGGCGGTAATTTTCGTAAACCTTTTCGATCAACTGGTCGTCGAAGCGGATCTGGCTGGCCAGATAGGCCTTGTTTTCATCTTCCGTTTCAAAGAGATTCATGCCCAGGATCATGGGGTCTTCGTAAGTCTGCGACTCGATGGTTTTGATACGGCCGTAACCCTCGAGCCGGTCGAGATGGATAAAACGAAAGGTGTATTTGCGGTTTTGGTCGTGGCTCAGAAACTGGCGGTACTTACCGCACAGGTAGTCGACGAAAAAAGTCTTGCCGTTGCCGGGTTCGCCTACCAGGACGTAGGCCATTTCTTTGGAAGATCCGCCCTCAGAGGCATCTTTCACGAAGGAGACGAAGCTGTTGATTTCGTCGTACATCCCGATGACATGCTTGGGGCCCGTGCGGAACAGGTGAAAATCATAGGTGGTTTTGCCGTTTACGACCACCTTGCGGATTTCATCTCCCAGAATCATGCGGGCAACACCCTGATAGGCATTTTCAAAGCTGCGTTTTCCCTCTTTGACCGCAACCAGGTGGTGCCGCAGTGACGCCGTGTCGTTGCTGTTCATAGTGCCTCCTCATGAAAAGTATGCGTCGGAACGTTCATGGAAACCCCGCCGGCGGTTGACCACACCAGCGACGCTTTCTGTCCATAAGATAAGACGTGTGCCTTTGGGTGCAACGGCGGCGGTGCTGGTCTCAGCCCTTCAGGACATGCCCCAGGATGTGCCCTAATTCGGGGAAAATCAGCGCCTTGCAGGCCAGTTTGCAGGCCTTCAGGCTGCCGGGCATACAGAAAACCGCGCTGAGGCCGATAATGCCGGCGGCGGCGCGCGAGAGCATGGCAGCCGAGTCGATCTGTTCAAAACTGAGTTGTGCGAACAGGAAAGCGAAAGCCGAAAGCTCTTTGTCGAACATGGGGCGGACGGCTTCGATGGTGACATCCCGGGCGCTGATTCCGGTGCCACCGGTCAGCAGCACGGCTTGGGCGCCGGACTGATCCATGGCCTCGGAAAGTGCCTGCCGCACGGCCTCCACCGCATCGGGGACCACCACATGGCTGACGACGCGGTGCCCCTCCTTGGCGGCCCGCTTGGCGATCCACTGCCCGCTCTTGTCGTCGGCCAGGCTGCGGGTCGTTGAGACGCTGATAATACCGACCTTGATGTGCCGTGGTGCGTTGGCTTTGTGTGTTTTCGTGCCCATGTCTCTTTCGTCCGACTGTTTCTGTGTGCAACCCGGCCGCAGGCGGCGGCTGCACTGATTTTCTGTACGCCTGCGCTGTTTTTAAGTCGCCCCCTCTTTTCGATTCCTTACATACCCGCCGGCCAAAGATCAAGGCGTTTTGCCGGAATTGCCTTGATTTTGACGGCCGTTTTGCATACCTTGAGGGCATGCAATCGAAACTTCGGGGTAAGGCGCTGAAATGAAGATCCCCTGCAGCGGTGCAATTCTGGCCGGCGGGATGAACAGCCGCTTCGGCGGACGGGAAAAGGCTTTTGTGAAAGTGGGCGGACGTCCGCTGATCGACCGCATCTACACAGTCTGCCGGCCGCTGTTTTCAGACTTGATCCTGGTGACCAACAATCCGGCGGCCTACCTGGCGTGGGACCTGAATATCGTCAGTGACCTGTTTTCCATGCGATCGTCGCTGACCGGAATCCATACGGCACTGTTTTATGCCGCCAATCCCTACGTTTTCGTGGTGGCCTGTGATACACCCTTTCTGCAGCCGGCGCTGGTTGCCTCCGTTGTAGATGCCATCGATGCGCGTTTCGATGCCATCATGCCCGAGACCACCAAGGGTCGCGAACCACTGTGTGCCGCCTATGCCACCCGCTGCCTGCACGCCGTCGAGCAGAACCTGTGGCAGGATAAACTGAAAATTCAACGGACCTTTAAACCCCGGCGGACCAAATTTCTGCCCGAAACGCTGCTGCGGCAAAAAGATCCGCTGCTGCGCTCTTTTTTCAACATCAACACGCCGGCGGACCTGGATGCGGCCGAACAGATGCTCGCGGCCGCAGAAGCCGGTGAGACGGAGACAACGCCGTGAATGCAAACGCCCTGATCGCACGCATCCGGAGTCACCCGCGTTTTGCCGAGGTGGGTATGATTCTGTGCCATAACGGTGTGGTGCGCGCCACTTCGCGTGACGGCCGGCGGGTGCACGGCCTGCGGGTGGCCGTGGATCACACCCGCCTGGCGCAGATCATCGCCCAGGCCAGAAAACGCCCCGGTATTGTCGCAGTCCTGGTTGAAATTGCCGAAGATGTCGACCTGGCCGTGGGAGACGATGTCATGCTGCTGGCGGTCGCCGGTGACATCCGTGAAACGGTCATCGCCGTGCTGCAGGATACGCTGGACGCCATCAAGAACACCGTCACCCGCAAAACCGAGTTTTTTGAGTAAAGGATACCGCCGCATGCCTTCTTTCACGCACATCGACGACGCCGGGCGGGTGCGCATGGTGGATGTCACCGCCAAAGCGCCCAGTGACCGCCGGGCGGTTGCCCGGGGGGTGGTGCGCATGCAGCGCGCCACCTTCGAAAAGATCCAGCAACAGGGGATCAAAAAGGGCAACGTCCTGGAGACGGCGCGCATCGCCGGCATCATGGCCGCCAAACGTACCGCCGAACTGATTCCCATGTGCCACCCGCTGAACATCAGCCACGTGCAGGTGGACTTTTTCCCGGACGAGCAGCGCCATGCCATCGGCATCCGGGCGCAGGTGCGCATCTTTCACCGTACTGGTGTCGAAATGGAGGCCCTGACCGCGGTTTCCGTGGCGGCGCTGACCATTTACGATATGTGCAAGTCCTACGACCGGGCGATGGAAATTTCGGACATCGGCCTCCTGCAAAAATCCGGCGGCAAAAGTGGCACCTTTGAGCGTGAAGTGCCGCGGTCATGAGAGATGTTTCGACAAAAAGGTGACCGTCCAAACAGCATATATGGCTCTTTTTGCAACCGGCGCGGCATGCGGCCTCCTGATCGGCTGGTTTGCCGCCCGGTTGAAGAGCAGCGAACATATCGCGGAGCTTACGGCGCAGCTGGCGCGGTTTGAGGCGGAACTGGACCATGCGCGCCGTGCGATGCAGGAAAAACGCGATCTTTTGTCGGAAGCCAGCAGCGGCATCCTCAGCGACTACCAGACGCTGGCGCGCCAGGCCCTTCAGGAAAACAGCCGCGCATTTCTTGATCTGGCGCGGTCGGCATTTGCCGGCTATCTGGAGTCGGCCCGACGGGACCTGGAGAACCGGCAGGGCGGTATCCAGGAAATCCTGCGGCCGGTTCAGGACTCCCTGTCGCGCTATGAGCAGCAGATTCGGGAACTGGAGCGTTCGCGGCAGCACGCTTACGGCAGCCTGACCGAACAGGTGGCTGCCCTGTCCAGGGACCAGTATCGTCTGCAGCAGGAGACCGGCAGGCTGGCCAGGGCCCTGCGTGTGCCGCACGTGCGCGGACGCTGGGGCGAGATGACCTTGCGGCGCGTGGCCGAACTGGCCGGCATGGTCAATCGCTGCGATTTTTTCGAACAGGCCGGCACAGCGACGGAAAACGGCGTGCAGCGGCCGGATATGGTGGTGCACCTTCCGGGCAAGCGCCTGGTCGCCGTCGACGCCAAAGCCCCTCTGGATGCCTATTTGAAGGCTCTGGAAGCCGAAGACGAGCATCAGCGCCGGGAGATGCTCAAGCGTCACCTGGCCCAGCTGGAGTCCCATGTAACGCAACTTTCCCGCAAGTCCTACTGGGCCGGCCTCCAGCCGTCGCCGGAATTTACGGTGCTCTTTATCCCGGGGGAAAATTTTTTCAGCGCCGCCCTGGCCCAGAACGACCGCCTGCTCGAATTTGCGGCCCGCAAAAACATCGTGCTGGCCAGTCCCGTCACGCTGATCTCGCTTTTGAAGACCGTGGCCCTGGTATGGCGCCAGGAAACCGCTGCACAGAATGCCACGGCCATTGCCGGGCTGGGGCGCGAGCTCCATGCACGCCTGGGGTCATTGACCGCCCAGCTGCAGGCACTGGGCAGCCATATGGAGAAGTGCGTCAGCGGTTACAACCGCATGGTGGGCAGCTTTGAACGGCGCGTGCTGGTATCGGCACGCAAATTCGAACAGTTCGGCATTGCTTCTGGCAAAGAGGCGGCACTGTCCGCAGCCGATCCCCTTGAAGAATCCATTCGGAAACCTGCAGTGAAACGCGACCCATGAAAAAGAAAAACCGTTTGTTCATGCGCCAACTGGCCGTTGTCGGATTCGGACTGCTGCTGGCTGCTTCGGCCTGCAGCCTGGAAGCTCCCCTGTCGCCGCCGGCCCGCCCCGCCCTGGTCCGGCTGGAGCAGGCCGATTATCCTGATTTTTATGACGACTTGGACTTTGTAAGTCTCGACTACAGCCTGGGCCAGAGCCTGATCTATCTGCGGTCGTTGCCGCCACAACGCACCTTTGCGTTCGGCGCTGACCACTATTCCAGCGCCCATATGATCCGTTCCCTGGAGCGTTTCGGCACGTTTGTCCAGGCGCACCCTTCCCGGCGGCAGTTGAACCGCTTTATCCGCGCGCATTACCGCGTCTATCGATCCAGCGGCCGTGCCGCCACGCATGACGTGCTGTTTACCGGCTATTTCCAACCCACGCTGCAGGGCAGCCTGACCCCGACGGCCGAGTTCCGCTACCCGGTGTACTCCCGGCCGCCCGACCTGATCACCATCGACCTTTCGCAGTTTGCCGAGAAATACCGCGGTCAGCGCCTCACCGGGCGCCTCGCGGGCCAGACCTTTGTGCCTTACTATGACCGCCGTCAGATCGATGGCCGCAGCGGGTTCGACTCCCGGGGCACCGAACTGCTGTGGGTCAAGGACCGCATCGACCTCTTTTTCCTGCAAATCCAGGGTTCGGGCAAGGTTTACCTGACCAACGGGCAGGCGCTCTACCTGCACTACCAGTCCAGCAACGGCCGGCCCTATCGCAGCATCGGCAAACTGCTCATCGATCAGGGCAAAATCCCGCGCTCCCAGATGTCCATGCAGCGCATCCGGACCTATCTTTCAACCCACCCCGAAGAGATCGATGCGGTGTTGGGCTACAATCCCAGTTATGTCTTTTTCGAGGTGGTTCCCCAGGGACCGTTGGGATATTTGGAAGTGCGGCTGACCCCCGGCCGGTCGCTGGCCGTCGACCACCGGGTATTTCCCATGGCCGGGCTGGCATTTGCCGATACCCGCAAACCGCTGATCGACGGCAATGGCCGCATCGATGCCTGGGCGGCCTGCCGCCGCTTTCTGCTGTGCCAGGACACCGGCGGGGCCATTCGCGGGCCTGGGCGCGCCGATCTGTTCTATGGCAGCGGCAGATACGCGGAAATCGCCGCCGGTCACATGCAGCAGCCCGGCCAGCTCTACTTCCTGGTGTTAAAGCCCGGGTAAGCGTTCACGGGGCACCGCATCTGCTTGGTTGTCGGGCCCTTGCAGTACAGGAGGTACGCCTGCACACCCGCCGCCGCACATCTGCAGCACCCCATAAGTGCTTACAGTTCGGCGGGTTACTGTAAAATAGACGGTGGCAACCCCGTGGACGGTTACAAGCCCGGGATGTGAAAAGAACCGGAGGCAATGGCGCCACCTGGAGATTTTGAGAAGAAGGAATCGCAAGGCTGAATTGCTGGAGATAAAAGCGGCTTGCACACATGCAGGTGACGCCGGTGGTCTTCAGCATGGCGGGAGGTGTTTATGAGGCAGTACGTTTCCTCGCCATGGACGGCCTGCTTGGCTTCCGATGCCAAAACTGGAACCTGAAGGGCCCTTCACCAACGGCCGAGATTTGCACTTGTCGCTCCGAGTGCAGTGCCGCCCGCCGATGGGTTAATCACACGAACTGTGCACGATGGCCTCTTCCGGGCACACCGCGACGCAGGTGCAGCACTCGATGCACTGGTCGATGTAGGCGGCCACCGCTTTGCCGCCGGTGAGTTCATAGACTTCCCCGGGGCACTGGTCCACACACATGGCATGGCCCGTGCATTTGTCATAGTCGACCTCAATGGTCACCGCATCGCTTTTCCAGGTCTTTACATCCATTGTCTGTACCCTTTCCGTAACATTATCTCTGTTTGGCGTTTTTATCTTTCAGGGTTGTCGCATGGTATGTTCTCAATAAGTTCCGGCAGGCGCGCACAATATGCATTTCGGGTTCGCTACTGGTGTCCATTCGGAAAAATCGAAACGCAGGGTTGCCGCTGACACTCAGCCGGCGTCGGAGACGGCTGCCGGGGCAAAGCGGTTTAAAACAGCAAACAGCAAAAGCGCCAGCAGGGACAATCCCAGGAAAACGATAAACCCGCGGGCGTATCCCGCGGCGCCGCCCATTTTGACGAACAGGCCCATGAGCGGCGGAATGACAAAGCCGCCGAAGGCGCCCAACCCGCCGACAATGCCCGCCGCACCGCCCACCGCCGCAGGGCTGTACTTGGGGACCAGCTTGAACACCGCCGCATTTGCAAAGCCCATGCCCAGGGCCATCAGCATCTCGCCGGAAAAGGCCAGTGGAAAAGTGGGTCCCGCCAGGACCAGCAGGGCGGCACCGATACACACCACCGTAAAAGACAGCAAAACCACCTTTTCACCGGCCATGCGGTCGGACAAGTAGCCGCCGGCCACCCGCAGCAGGCTCGAGGACAGGGAATAAGCGGCGGTCAACAATCCGGCTTTGACCAGACTGAACGAAAACAGTTCGGCCCAGTAGGTGGGGAACCAGACCGTGAGTGCGATAAAGCCGCCGAATGAAATGAAATAGAAATAGGTCAGGATCCAGGTGCGCCAGTCCGAGCCGGCTTTTTTTACGGATGCCATGGCGGTTCCGGTAGGAATCAGCTCCTCGCCACAGGCCAGCAGCAGGGCGTCCGGGTCGATGTCGATGCCCATCTCGCGGTACTGGAAATAGGGCGCGTCTTTCATGAAGATGGAAACCAGCGCGATCAGGGCCACCAGGAATATCAGCCACAGCACGTAGGAGACCGTAAAACCCAGGGAGACCACCAGAAAGGGCAGCAGCAGGGCAAACATCCCGGGCGCCAGGTTCCCCAGCCCGCCGTAAAGGGCCAGGGCGGCACCCTGTTTTTTCTGGGGATACCAGTAAGAGACCGAAGGGATGCCCACCGAGAAAACCGCAATGCCGCAGCCGCAAAGGACACCGAAAAACAGGAAAAAGGGGTACTGCGTGACCGTGGGGCTTTTCGATATGCTGAACATGAAGGTGATGCCGGCGATACCGGTGGCCGCCAGGGTCAGGAGGATAACGATGGGCTTTTTACCGCCGGAGCGGTCGACCATGGCACCGAAAGGAATCCGCAGCAGTGATCCGCTGAGCGCCGGGCTGGCCGCCAACAGCCCCATCAGCAGGGGGCTCATGGCCATGGTCTGTTTGAGTTTGGCGACAATCGGTCCGAAGGCCGAAACACCCGCAAAACCGGCGAAAAAGGCGATCGTAATCCAGGTCAGGGCCTGTACCGGACTGGACTTGGCATAACAGACGTTATTGTCATCCATGAAGCCGCTCCTTTCCCGACTGCCCGGGCAGCCGGTTCGAAAAACCGGTGGACGCAGGTGCGCGGATCTTTTTAAAGCGTAGGACTGCCCACCTTGCGCCGAAAAACGAGGGGGCGTCTGAAAAAATACATGAAAGGTGCACTCCAGATGTGCACCAGCCGGCTGAAAGGCGAAAAGCCCAAAAGTGCCAGGGCGCTTAAAACATGGATTTTGTAACTTAAAGGAACCGCTCCCATCAGGCTGGGCTGGGGTGAAAAGGTCAGGATACTACGGATCCAGGGAGCGACGCTGTCCAGGACGTAGAAGTGGCCGAAGATCACGTTGTAAATTCCGCTGCCGGTTGCAACGGCCAGCCCCGCCAGGGTGATATAGTCGTTTGTCGTAGTGGTCATGCGGATGCGCTGGCGGCGGCGTCTGCGCCAGAGGAGCAACAGGCAGCCGACAAATGCCGCCAGCCCGAATACCAGGCCCGTGTAGTAGGCCAGCTGGGTGTGGGCCTGACCGCTGATGCCGGCAGCATCGAACACATACTGGGGAATCAGCAGCCCGCCGGCATGGCCCAACAGGGTCAGCAGGATGCCGTAGTGAAACAGTGTGATGCCGAAAAAGTGCCCCTTTTTATCGAGGAACTCACTGGAGCGGGCATTCCAGGCATAGGCATCGGTCACGTAACGCCAGGCGTGGCCCACCACGAAAACCGTCAGGGCGATGTAGGGAAAAACCACAAAGGCCAGAATATTTGCCGTAGACATGGCATGCTCCTTGTGTTCGGTTTAAGGACTGGCATCGTCTTGGCTAAAGGCTCCGGGCGGCCGGTGATCAGTCGCCTGGAGGGACATGCGGTCCAGATGATCCATCAGGGGTGCATAAACGTTTCCCGATGTCCGGAGGCGCTGTGCGATGGTGTGCACCGCACCCAGACAGGACCACAGACGGTCAGCATTGGCGGCATCGGGATGGATAGCCAGGAATTCCAACACCATGGGCAGATAGTCTGGCAGTTCCGGCACGGCGGCACCGTACCCGGCCCGGTCGTACACCTGCTGCAGGGCGCTTAAAGCCCGGCCGCGCTCGGCGTCATCGCCCAACAGGTGGTAGGTCAAGTTCAGGCAGGTGTCCGGCGCCATGTCAAAGGACGCCGTAAACTGCTCCTGGAGCTCGATCAGCGGTGTATTCTGCAACCAGGCGCTGAATCGCTGCAAAATGCCACGTGCCCGCGGGTCGTCGATCGCCGCGATGGCCTCCGAAATCTCCGGCAGGCTGCGCATCAGCGCGTCGTCCGGATACTGCAGCAGAAAAGCGATCAGTTTGAACTGTTTTTGGCGCTGCACCGTCATCTGGCATCCTCACAGCAACCGTTGCAGGAGGGTAAATTGCGATTGCCGGTAAAAGCGGTTGCACGTTTCAGTTTCAGACCGCTGACGCGAACCCGCAGTACAACGCGACGATGAGGCCGGCGGTGAATCGTATCCGCAAACACCAAGCTGTCGCGGGATTTCCGTAGTAAAAGCAATGACCATGGCAAAGACCGGCTCTTTTTGGGGCCAGAACCGGCCGAGCAAGAGAAGTTTCCTGAAACTTGACGCTTTCCACCTGCCATCGGCCAACGATTTTTCAGCAGACCACGAAATTGAGATTTTTCAACTCTTCCTCACCGCACCCCTATCAGCCAACTGTCAGCCGCCAAGACTTCCGTTGCGTCGGTTTTTTCCGGCCCCCGGGGCCGATTGGCAACCATCGGTCCAGATTTATACCCCTTGCGGTCAATCCGGGGAGCACCCGGCAAACCCGCAGCGTCCCTGTTCCGGGTACAGCGGCGCATCTTCCGCTCCGCTGGACGTGGGGATCACAAAACGGTCCTTTCGGCGGGCGATGGCCAGCAGTTCGTACATTTCCTGTATGGTTCCGGCCGTCAGTCCGGCATCGGAAAGCGGCTGCGTCTCCGCGCTGTCGCCGACGCGCTGTGTGCGCATGTAATTCCGCATAGCCGCCAGCTTTTGCAATGCACGCCGTACCGGCAGCTCATCGCCGGCGGTCAGCAGGTTGGCCAGGTAGGTGACCGGAATGCGCATGCGGTCGATGGCCGAAAAGGCGTCGGCGTCGCCCACTGCGCCGCTGACAGGACTCAGCGGCGGGATGTACCACACCATGGGCAGGGTGCGGAACTCGGGGTGCAGCGGCAGGGCCAGTTGCCACTGTTTGATCAGCTTGTAGGCCGGCGAGCGGGCAGCGGCGGCGAGCACATTGGGAGAAAGGCCCTGGAAGCGGGCGGCGGCCGTCACTTCCGGGTCGCAGGGGTCGAGCATCACGTCCAGGTGCGCGGCGTAGATGTCCTGCGTTTGCGGCTGTGCGGCGGCCCACTGGATGCGGTCGGCATCGTACAGTATGACGCCCACATAGCGGATGCGGCCCACGCAGGTGCGGGCGCACAGCGTCGGCAGGCCGGCTTCGGTGCGCGGGTAGCAGAAGAGGCACTTCTCCGAACGGCCGTTTTTCCAGTTGAAGTAGACTTTTTTATAGGGGCATCCCGACACGCAGTAGCGCCATCCCCGGCAGCGCTCCTGATCCACCAGCACGATGCCGTCCTCTTCGCGCTTGTAAAGGGCGCCGGATGGACACGACGCCACACAGGCCGGGTTGAGGCAGTGCTCGCACAGCCGGGGCAGGTAAAATAAAAAGACCCTTTTGAAGGTCAGGTAGACGGCATGTTCTATGTTCCGGAAGTTGACGTCCTGCCTGCCGGTTTTATTGACGCCGGCCAAATCGTCTTCCCAGTTGGGCCCCCACTGGATGCGCATGGCATCTCCGGTGATCTGCGACCGGGGGCGTATGGCGGGCTGATGTTTTTGGGTTGGGCTGGAAATCAAATGGCCGTAGTCGTAGGTCCAGGGTTCATAGTAGTCGTCTATCGCGGGAAGATCGGGGTTGTGGAAAATGCGTGCCGCCTTGACCGCGCGCCCGCCGGCCTTCAGTGCCAGCTTGCCGTTTTTCAGGATCCAGCCGCCGCGGTGCATATCCTGGTTTTCCCACTGGCGGGGGTATCCGATGCCCGGTTTGGTCTCCACGTTGTTAAACCACATGTATTCAGTGCCGGAGCGGTTGGTCCACACATTTTTGCACGGGATGCTGCAGGTGTGGCAGCCGATGCACTTGTCCAGGTTCAATACCATTGCCATCTGGGCTTTAATCTTCATACCAGTCCACCTCCCCGGCCTTGCGCACGACGATCACTTCGTCGCGCTGCGACCCCACCGGCCCGTAGTAGTTGAAGCCGTAGCTGAGCTGGGCGTAGCCGCCGATCATGTGCGTGGGTTTGACCATGATGCGCGTCACGCTGTTGTGTGTCCCGCCCCGCTGGCCGGACATTTTGGATCCGGGGGTATTGATGAGCCGCTCCTGGGCGTGGTACATGAAGGCCTTGCCCGGCGGTATGCGGTGGCTGACCACGGCCTTGGCCATGACCACGCCGTTGACGTTGAAGCACTCCAGCCAGTCGTTGTCGCCGGCACCCAATCTCTTGGCGTCCTCGTCGTTGATCCAGATGGCCTCGCCGCCGCGAAAGAGCGTCAGCATGGTCAGGGTATCGGAGTAGGTGCTGTGGATGGACCACTTGGAGTGCGGCGTCAGGTAGTTTAAAATCAGCTCGGGCTGGTCGCCGCGTTTGACTTTCGTCGATCCCAAAGCCTGCATGTCCAGAGGCGGCCGGTACAGCGGCAGGCTCTCGCCGAAGTCGCGCATCCAGGGATGGTCCAGATAAAAGTGCGCCCGCCCGGTCAGCGTGCGAAAGGGAATTTTTTCCTCGATGTTGATTACAAAGGGCGCATAGCGCCGCTGGTGGGACTCGATGCCGCTCCAGACGGGAGAGGTAATGATCTTGCGCGGCTGGGCCGTGATGTCGTTAAAATCGATTTTTTCGGCCTGCCGTTGGCGGCTCAGGTGCGCCAGTGCCAGGCCGGTCTTTTTTTCAACCCCGCGCCAGGATTTGACCGCCGTCTCTCCGTTTGTTTCCGGCGCCAGGCAGAGGATAGCCTCGGCCACCTGCCGGCCGGTCTCCAGCAACGGCATACCGCAGCTGACCCCCGGCTGGTGTACAACACCGACTTTTTCTTTCAACGCCTCATATTCTTCTGCGGCTTTCCAGGAAACGCCTTTGGACCCCACACCGGCGCGGTGCACCAGAGGGCCTAAGGCCGTCATCATGTCGTAGGTATCGGCAAAGCGCCGCGTGACCACTGTAAGATTCGGCAGGTTGCGGCCGGGGATGGGCTCAGCCTCCCCACCGTGCCACGGGGCAACTTCAGGCTGCATGATCTCGCCGGGGCTGTCGTGCTGCAGGGCCGTGGCCACCAGATCCTTTCTCTCGCCCAGGTGCACAGCCGCAAGTTCTGAGAATTTTTCGGCGATGGCTTTAAACTGCTCCCAGTTGGTGCGCGCTTCCCAGGGTGGATCGATGGCGGGATTGAAGGGGTGGATAAAGGGGTGCATGTCGGTGGTGCTCAGGTCGTGCATCTCGTACCAGCTGGCCGCCGGCAGGGCCACGTCGGCGTACATCGCGCTGGTGGACATGCGCAGTTCGCAGGTCACCAGCAGGTCCAGTTTGCCCTCGGGCGCCGGATCGCGCCAGCGGATCTCGTCGGGACGTACGGCGGCATCGCTGTTGAAAACCGCGCTGTCCACCCCCAGCAGGTGTTTCAAAAAATATTCGTGGCCCTTGCCGCTGGCCCCCAGCAAATTGGCGCGCCACAGAAAGAGCACCCGCGGAAAATTGGCGGGATCGTCGGGGTCCTGGATGGCGAATTTCAGCTTCTTTGCTTTGAGCTGTTTCACCGCGTAAGCGACGATCTCGTCGTCGTCGGCCGCACCGGCGGCGGTTGCCGCATCACAGAGCGCGATGGGGTTGCAGTCGAACTGGGGGTAGGACGGCAGCCAGCCCTGGCGGGCGGCGATGACGTTGTAGTCGGCCGCATGACGGTGTTTCAAGGAACTGGCAAAGGGCGACATGAGGGCTTTTGCGTCCAGATTGTCGTAGCGCCACTGGTCGCTGGCAAAGTAAAAAAAGGAGGTGCCGTTCTGCTGGCGCGGCGGGCGCTGCCAGTCCAGTGCGAAGGCCAGCTGGGCCCAGGCCGCCTGGGGGCGGACCTTTTCCTGTCCCACGTAATGTGCCCAGCCGCCGCCGTTGACGCCCTGGCAGCCGCACAACGTGGTCAGGTTCAAAATGGCGCGGTAGGCCATGTCGCTGTGAAACCAGTGGTTGGTGCCGGCGCCTAAAAAGATCATGGACTTGCCGCGGGTTTTTTCGGCATTTTCGGCAAATTCGCGCGCCACGCGGATGACGTCGGCGCGCGGCACCCCGGTGATGCTCTCCTGCCAGGCCGGGGTGTAGGCCGTCGGGTCATCATAGCTGGGCAGGACTCCCTTTTCAGGCGCCGCGCCATTGGGCGCCAGGCCCAGGTGGGCCACCAGCAGATCGAACACGGTGGCCACCAGCAGGTCTCCGTCAGGCGTGGCTACGGATTTGACCGGCACGCGGCCGGTGGCCGGCTGCGCACCGGCCAGCTCGAAGCGTGCAAAACCCGCCTGAACCCACTGGTCACAACTGCCGGCAAAACTGAGCTGCGGCGAGAGTGGCCGGTCGTCGGCGTCGCGCAGGTTCAGGTTCCAGCGGCCGCTATCGTCCCAGCGGAAACCGATGCTGCCGTTGGGGACGCAAAAACGCTGGCCGGCGTCGTCGTAGAGCATGGTTTTCCAGTCCGCGTTTTTGACTTCCAGCCCGAAATCGGAAGCCCGCAAAAAACGGCCGGGTACATAGGGAATTTGCGGGTCCGCACGTTTTTCGAGCACGACCACGAAGGGCAGGTCGGTGTAGCGTTTGGCATAATCGGTGAAATAGTCGGACTGCCGCTCAAGGTAGAATTCCCTGACGATCACGTGCGTCATGGCCATGGCCAGCGCTCCGTCGGTACCGGCCCGGGCCGGCAGCCATGTGTCGGCAAACTTGACGTACTCGGCGTAGTCCGGCGCCACGGCCGTCACGCGCGTGCCGCGGTAGCGCGCCTCGGTGAAAAAATGGGCGTCGGGCGTGCGCGTCATGGGCAGGTTGGTGCCCCAGACGATCATGTAGGTGGACGCATACCAGTCCGCGCTTTCGGGCACGTCGGTTTGTTCCCCCCAGACCTGCGGCGAGGCCGGCGGAAGGTCACAGTACCAGTCGTAGAAACTGATCATGGAGGCCCCGATCAGCGAAAGGAAGCGCGCGCCCGATGCATAGCAGACCATGGACATGGCCGGGATGGGTGTAAAGCCGAAGATGCGGTCCGGACCGTGGGTTCCGATGGTGGATACCAGCGAGGCGGCCACCAGGGTGGCGGCTTCGTCCCAGGATGCGCGCACGAATCCGCCCTTGCCGCGTAACTGCTGGTACCGGCGGCGTTTTTGGGGATCATCGGCAATGGACTTCCAGGCGTCGACCGGGTCTTTGTGTTCAGCGATGGCCAGACGCCACATTTCCAGCAGGGCGGAACGGATCAGCGGATGCTTGAGGCGCACCGGGCTGTAAGTATACCAGGAGAAGGTCGCCCCACGCGGACAGCCGCGCGGTTCGTGGTTGGGATACCCCGCACCGCAGGCCGGATAATCGGTGCGCTGGGTTTCCCAGACGATGATGCCGTCTTTGACGTATACGTCCCACGAGCAGGAACCGGTGCAGTTGACGCCGTGCGTTGAGCGCACCTTTTTGTCGTACTGCCAGCGCCGGCGGTAGAATTTCTCCCACTGCCGCTGTCCGCAACGGATTTCACCCCAGTTCCCGGATACGCGTTCCTCACGGCATCCGAATACGCTGCCCTGCTGGCGTAGAAAGCGCAGCGCCTGAAAAATCTTGCTGGCGGCCATCGTGCTACCTCCGTGGCTGGGTGTGACGTCTGCCGGCTCAGCGCCCGGAAAACGCAGGTACGGCTGGCTTGGTTGTATTTTTTATGCGGATCTTACCACATTGTGTGCTCGCCGCACAATGAAATTCGTATGCCCGCCATGATTGATCATTGCCCCAATTCCCGGTGAATCAGGAGAATCGCTTGAGCTTTACGGTGGTTTTGAGAACATGCATCGCTGTCAGCGCATTCCAGCCGGCGCGACGGCCGCAAAGGGTTGCACGGCCTTATCGTTTGGGCAAAATTTCTTCGGGAAGCTTCGGGAAACGTTTTTTAAGTTCAGAAAAGAAATCAGGATTACCGAGACATTGCGGGTTGTCATCTTCGGTGCATGCCAGTTCCGCCACGATCCAGATCCCTTTTTGCCGGCGCACAAGGGCAAAAATGTCTTCATAACGATTTTGGCCGTCCGCCGATCGGGGCAGAACATGTATCCAGGACCATCCGTCCTTGACTTTCAGGGATTTTACGACAAATACCAGGTCGGTTCCCAGCAAGCCCTGCATCCTTTGCCGCAGCGCATCAAGGATGGCCCGGCGTACCGGATTTCCGGGCTGCTGATTCCCGGAAGACGCAAAAGCCAATGGGGTCGCCAGGATAGAGAGGACCAGGCAGAATGCGGCCAGCCGGCGAATCGCTGCCACCAATCCGTGGAGGTCGTCTGTTCTTGGCGGCATGGCTATCCTCCTGCCATCACGGCGCCCTGACGGTAATGGGCACCCTGGCCAGCAGTTTGGCGCCGTATCCCAGGATGTAGCGCACCTCATAGGTGCCGGGCTTTTGGGGTGCCGTCAGTCTGGCCGGATTGCCACCGGAAACATACGCCAGCCCGAGGTAGCTGTCGGGCGTCTGGTCCGGGCGGGCGATGGTGATCAGGTCGTCCGGGTTGCCGGGCCCCTGCCAGCGGGCCGTGAACCGGGACGCGGCCTTGACCGCCGCCGGCGCTTCGATTTTGGCGCTGACGGGCTGGACGGTGACGGACGCGCGGGCCAGCAGCTTGGCGCCGCGGCCCAGGATGTAGCGCACCTCGTAAGCGCCGGGGTCGGCGGGCGCGCGCAGTCTGGCCGGATTGCCACCGGAAACATACGCCAGCCCGAGATAGCTGTCGGGCGTCTGGT